>TARA_R100001480_G_scaffold3470_6_pt1 | contig 10078 bp, 6 predicted proteins | sample TARA_R100001480 | Tara Oceans TARA_R100001480 (sample SAMEA2622212) | marine metagenome | biome: marine biome (ENVO:00000447); feature: mesopelagic zone (ENVO:00000213) & marine oxygen minimum zone (ENVO:01000065); material: "saline water (ENVO:00002010), including plankton... | reverse complement strand
TGTCTTCAAGTGCAGCTTTTCCTACCGCAGTATTTTGTGCGCCAGTTGTGTTTGCTCCTAATGCACCATCACCAACTGCTGTGTTATTATCTGCTGTTGTGTTATTATTTAATGCTGATCTACCTATAGCAGTATTTTGGTTACCAGTTGTGTTAAGTGCTAAAGCAAATGCACCAAAAGCTGAGTTTTTAATTCCAGTAGTAGTTGCAGCAGCAGCATTTGATCCAAAGGCTGAGTTTTTATCCCCTGTCGTATGTGCTCCTAGTGCATCTTTACCAAAAGCACACGCAGCTGTTCCAGTTGTATTTGCATCTAAAGCATTAGCACCTACTGCTGTTAGTGATGCTCCAGTTGTGTTTAATAATAAGGCTTGATATCCAAGTGCTGTGTTATTAGAAGCGGTTGTGTTAACAAGTAAAGCATTTGCACCGACAGCTACGTTATTTGCTCCTGTAGTGTTATCACCTAAAGTCTGTTGTCCTACAGCTACATTATTTGAAGCAGTACTATTGGATTTTAATGAGTTATTACCTATCGCTGTGTTTGTAGCTCCAGTTGTGTTTGCTGTTAAAGCTGATCTACCTACAGCAGTGTTGTTGTCAGCAGTAGTATTTGCTAATAAAGCTCCTGTACCCACTGCTGTGTTCTCCGTACCAGTAGTATTTGATCCTAAAGAATTAAAACCAACAGCAACATTATTATTTGCAGTAGTGTTAGCGTCTAAAGCATTACCACCAACAGCTACGTTAGATGATCCCGTTGTGTTTGCTGCTAATGAGTTATAACCAACGGCAGTGTTATTACTTGCTGTTGTGTTTGTAAATAAAGCAGCACGACCTAAAGCAGTATTGAAACCCCCTGTGGTATTAGCAAACAAGGCTCCATGTCCTACGGCTGTTGCAAAACTATAATTACCACTACTTCCAGCCGCATAACCCACAAAAGTATTTTGTTGCCCTGTAGTGATAGCATCCCCTGCGATACCACCTATAGCTACGTTTTCTTCTCCAGTTGTGTTTGCTATTAATGAGTTATTTCCAACAGCAGTATTGTTGCTTGCAGTAGTGTTTGCATTTAACGAATTTCTACCCACAGCCACGTTTCCTGCACCTGTTGTATTGACTTGCATTGAGTTATCGCCTATTGCCACGTTTCCATCTGCTGTAGTATTTGCACCAAGAGCAGCATATCCAATACCGATATTCCTATCTCCTGTAGTATTTGCGTCTAGTGCAGTAGCACCTAAAGCTACATTTTGAAATCCCTCTGTATTATTTACTAAAACATTATATCCTACCCCAGTATTGCTGAAACCTGATGTGTTAGCCGCTAAAGATTCAGAACCTACAGCTACATTACTTGCTCCAGAAGTTAAAGCTGTTAAAGAATTTTTACCAATAGCAGTATTGTTTCCACCAGTAACAGAAGCATCTAAAGCACTTTCTCCAAGAACAGTATTACCTGCAACAGAGTTTGCTCCTTTACCTACAGTAAGAGAATTTATTGTTGCATCAGCACTAGAAGTTATACCACCAGTTAGTGTTCTTAAATCAATCCAGCCATCATTAGCTGAATTACGCATTTTTAATAAATTATTTCCCGTATCTGCCCAAAATGTATATGCCTTTCTATATGCAGGTTCAGACGCACCGCTATTCATTGTCAATATTGCGTCATATATCTCATTTATGTCAGCTCTCACATTCGCCCCTGTGGAGTTATCAACTACATAATTTCCACCTGTACTTACTTGTGACATTGCCTAAACCGATTTTTTATCTAAGTATATCTTAATTCAATACTAACTACCACGGCCAAAACCTACTGCTGTGTAACTAAATGTTTTATCCTGGACAGCATTACCTGCATTTAAAAACTTAATTGTAAATCCTGTGCCAGATATATTAGTAATTTCAAATCTTTCATTAGCACCTAAATCATTAGCAGTAATACCAATACTAGGTAGTTGTGTGTTAGCACCTACTGCTGTACCTGCAAAACCAGTAAAGAAAGTATGATCAAAAGTAACATTTAATCCTGATGATGACGTGCCAGAACTTAAATTAGACTTTTGTTCTGTTCTTCTATCGAGTTCTGCTGTATATCCTAATTGATCTATTTCTATAGATTGTGCTGGATCATCACTATCCATTTCACACCTAAACTTAAAACCTCTTCCTATGTGTATACCATTAGCAAAGGTGTTAAATGTTTTACCAGAAAAATCACTATCCTGGTAACTAGATCCATTTGCTGGTGCGGAGGTAGTCGTAGCAACCAGTAATTTTGCATTAACGTCAAATGCTGTTGCAGAATCGAAATCTGTCCAAGTATCTATATTTGCTGTTCTTTTATCAATAAGATCATTTGGATAAAAACCTTGCGTAACAAAATGTCTTGTTAGTCTTAATGGTTGTGATGTACCAAGATCTAAAATATTTGCAAAATCATAACTACCACCTGTAATATCTACAGCACCTATAAAATCAAAATCAGCTATAGCATCAAAATCTGGCTCATCATCAAGTGTTGTAAGTGAGCCTAGTACAAGGCCGTTTACATCATCACTAAAAAAACAATCTACTTTTGTACCACCAAAAGGTGGTGAGTCTGTATCTTCTCTATCTGTAAATGTTGTAAGTTTTGGTAATGGATCTGGATTTGTTACAACTACTGAGGCTTCTCCAGCACTTAATCTACCACCATCATCTCTAAATTTAAGAATATATTCACCATCAATTGCAGGTAACATAGTCTCTGACACGTTACCAGGTAAAGCAGGTATCAAATCAACAGAATTAGTAAATGTACCACTACCATCTGTTAAATTACTATGCCTTACAACTACATTGCCACCATGTAATACATCTATATCAGTAGCTTGGTTAAAACGTAATCTAACAAGCTGATCAGATATTGTTTCTACTAACAAACCAGTAACATCTTGTGGAACTGCTGTTTTACCAACAGCCTCAAAAGTAATATTTGTAGATGTTGCTGACAGTTGATCTAAAACGTTATATGAAAATACTTGAATCGTATAAGTTCCTTTTCTACTGTTCATTATCTCAAAATCAGGTCTTGATACCTTTTCGCTTACAAAGTTGCCATTTTCAAATCTGTAATTAATTTGATATTGCACAACACCTACAATTGGCTGCCAGCTTATAACTATTTTAGAAATAGCTTGATTATTTATAGGAAATATTTTTTCTACTGCATTTAATGCCTCGGGTGGTGCAGTTAGTTCATTTAATTTTGATACGTTTCTTGCAGGTAAAGACTCACCATCTTCTATAAATGCATATTTACCTTCTACATACGACAATGCTGTTATTTGATAATTTATACCATCTTGTTCCTCTACTGTTATTACTCTAAATAATTGTGATTGAACAGTTACGTTAGATATCATCCATACAGTATTAACATTAGGTGTTTGTGAAAATGCATTATCAACAGTTATAACGCCATTAGACACAGATGATATTGTTCTACTTTCTGCTGTCCCATCTGGAAGTATTAAAGATAATGTTGCATCACCAACAGGATTACCACTGCTATCAACGGCAAAATCTGTAGCCTCTGTATCATCGACAGTAACGACAGTTGTAGAAGCTACAGCAGATAATCTTCCACCTCTTCTAACACCTGCTCTAACAGGATCATTTATTTCTATAATCGCACCTGGTCTTACTACTGCACCAGAATCTATAGATGTAGAAAAAGCTACTACTTCTGATTCATTTTGCTCTGTAAACAATATTGCTTTACCTAATCTTCTAGCTTGACCTCTTGAAGTACAAGCAAATGCTTTAACTTGTTTTACTACAGTTCCAAATTTATTTTTTCTTGCCGTATCTTCTGCACTATCACTATCTCCAACAACTTCATAGTCAATCTCTTGACTATCCATATTAAAGTAAGCAACAGATACAACACTATGTCTAGTTTTTAAACTACTTCCAGAATATGAAAAACCATCTTCAGTAACATTGGATAAAGTAAATAAATAACTAGGATCGGTAGGTTTATCTTGCGTAATTGTTATTGTTCCAGCAGACCATATTGGCATACATCTCATAACACCTGACAAGGAATTTATAAGGTCAAATGCTTCTTGAGGGCTTTGTATATTAACATTGCAACTAAATCTAGGTTCTTGATCACCAAATCCATCATCTACAAGAGTATTAGCAAACTTACTTGCAGCTACAAAACTAAATAAATCTAACGAACTGTCTGTTATATGATCACCAAAACCATATCTTGTATTAGTTAGAAGATCTAAAAGTATCATTGCTGGACAAGAAGTCCATACAGCAGCACCCATTACTCCGTTAAAAATGTAGCCATCAGGATAATGTATAAAACCAAAACTACTACAGGTTCCAAGTCCTAATGCAGTTGCTTGAGCCTGGTTAGTAACAACAGTTGGCGTACCAGAACTAGATGCACCTGCACCTGGTATACGCACCTTTATGCCCCTGATTCTAAATTTACGTTTTGGTATTGCACTAAATTGCATAGAATCTAGCCTTATTGAGCTATATGCACTGTTTAAATATGTTGATGCATCATCAATAATTTCGCCAAAACTAGTCCACTGAAAACTGTCTCTTAGATTAGTATCAGTGCTATCTGCTGTAACTCTGCTAACTCTGATATCAACAGGAAATGAACCAGTAATATCTACACGATAATCTTTTTGGTACGCATCTCCACTTCTACCTCTGATAGTGTCAGTAATAATATCAGTAAAACCACCAGAATTATATTGAACAGCAATCTTAAGTTGAACAGAAGTACCTAATAAATCTCCTTCATTTGTTGCTTTTTGAAGTTGTGGAAATGTTATTGAAACTTTTACAGCATCAACATTAGTATTTGTTATTTGTCTAGTTACAGGTGTACTAGCTGTTACATCTACACCAACACTGGTTGTTGATACACTACTTTCAATACCAGGTATTTTTGTTTGTGCGCCTGTGCCAAAACGCGGTGTAAATTTTACATCTTGATAGTTAAAATCTACAGTTTGTGGATTAGTAGAATCTGCTGAAGCTCTTAATACTGGGGTGTCATTAAGAAAAACATCTTTTAATGCAGCGTTATTATATGCAGTTGTACCTTTTGTTCTACCTTCTTTTGATGCTGTTGCAAAGCCTTCTATCTCTCCTTCTGAAACAAGATCAAGAAACGTAGCAAACTGTCTACTGTGTAAAGTATCAGGTTCTCTAGTCGGTTGCGGAGGTGAGGGTGCTGGATCATTACCTTTTGCACCTCTAATAAAATGTTTTTTTTCAATCATGCCTGAACCTGCTCCGTATCTACAGAACCACTGATCACCACTGAGCCAGTAAAAATTTCTCCAAATACTAAAGGTACTGGAGTTCCACTACGCCCCGTTTGTTGCGTGCCTCCAAAACTAAATGATAGTCTCGGATCTTGTGTATCTTCGTAACCTGGCACTTCTGGTAATGGAAACAACATATCTGATACACCAGATAAAACTAAACTAGCACCAACACCAGCAAGTATTTTTTGAAAAAATCCAACTTTAGCAAAACCTTTTGAAAAGGCAACACCTAATCCAGCAGAAGTACCAAAAGATAAAAAAGATAACCCAATTAGTGCAGCACCTAATAATATTTTGCCAAAACCACGACCAGCACCAGTTATCACAGGTACAAAATGTATATCTTCTTGCCCTATTGGATGTGATATTTCAGTTTCATCAACAGCATACTCACCTACCTTGACCTGATAATATCTAGGATTCATATATTTCTCTATACCTGCAAAATTATTAACAAGGAAACTAACAGCTTTCTGTAAGCTATCAACCTGCACTTCAAATTCTTTATGACCTACAAACTCTGCAAGTTCACCATATAGCTTTATTTTACGAAGCATAACGATACCTCTTGCCAGTGCATTTTAACAACCATTGTGAATATGGTTCTCTACAAGATAGTCTATCTGTTAAATGATGTAATACCTCATCTCCTAAAAAAATAGCTACATGATTTAGCGTTGAATCTAATATGCTCATTAATAAAACATCACCACTTTTTAATTTCTCATTCGGCTCTAGTTCTCTAAATCCTGTTAATTCTGCGTACTGTTCAAATAATGGTTTTTTCATAAATTCTTCTGGTGTTATAGGTCTTTCATAATCAACAAGATTTATGCCTTTTTCTTTTTTATAATAATCTCTTACTAATGACCAGCAATCTGTAACGCCCCATACCCATTGTCTACCAAGCAAAGGTGCTTCATAACCTTGTGGCTCATAATATCCCCACTTTTGTGTTTTAGGATTAACAATATGCCAAGGTAACTTACTATGTTCACACGCAACCATATCTGCTTGGCTTGCTACTGGTGGAGTTGTGGGGTGACTATGAACAACAGCAGTTACCTCTCCTAAATTAGATGCTTTTACATAATCTTCTGGGTCTAAAATAAAACATTGATGCGCTGTCATAGAAAGATTACGACAAGGAAAATATCTTTCTTTACCACGAATGTTTAACAAAAGACCAACACATTCTTTTGGGTCTTCTTGTATTGCATGATTAAGAGCAGCTTCTTTCCAATTCATGTTTTTATCGTACCGATAGAAGGAAACTCGGCTCTAGTACATTGTCTTTTTGGCGCACGAATACCAGCAAGATCAAACACCGCAGCTAACTCAAACTGTACAAACTCTCTATTTTCTGCTGATTTTCTATCTATCTTATATATTTCCTGTGGAAACTCTGCTGTAGAATCTGGCGTACCATATGGATTTACATTTTCTGGAAAGTTTACAGCATCAATAAATCTAGCAAGTGTTCTTATTCTTGTAACTGTTGCACCTGTTAAATCATTACCTGATGTTGTGCTGTTTACATTTAACAATATCGCTGTAATAGTTCCTAATGCATTACTAACTGTAAGAGTAGGTCTTGGTAGTTGACCTTTTTGAAAAGCAAAACCTTCTGCTTTTATAGGAAATCTTTGATATGTATTGCCAGCCCAAACTAACTCACCATTATTGTTAAGTGTAGATCCAGCATGAAACCTATATACAGTAGATGTACCATGTAATGTACTGTCTAACGTAAGAGTAAAAAGTTCTATTATTGATGACGGATTTATATTTTGTAAATTGCTAACAATAGCAGAACTGCTCATGGTTCAAACACCTCTCTAAATGTTGCATTTATTGTTGCTCTGTTAGCAAAATTAACTTGTTTACTCCATTGATCACAAACATACTTTCTGGCAGCAGGTAATGTGATAGAAACATTGCCACTATTAGATGCACTGGCAGCAGCATTTACTGTAAATATATTTCTATCAGTAACCGACTTAACAACAAATGTACCATCGACAGCAGAACCTGATGTGTAGTCAATAGTTAATACATCATTAACAGCCACACCATGATCTGTAATAGTTATTGTTACTGTTGTCGCTGTCTGTGAGTAAGTTCCTGTTTTTGTAAAACCTTCTGATGGTGGACTATACGTAAAACTTGTACTGTTGTTAGCCTCTGTACGCAAAAATGCTTCTATAACATCTGATTCTGTTTCTGTTATGTTTTGCCATGTAAGATCATATGTTTCTGGATTTTGATGACTAGCTAGACCAAATAATATTCTATGCTCATAGCCATCAGCATATTTAACAATACGAGTATTAGGTTGTGAACTTTTTGTAAAACCAAATGAAGCCTCAATACTTGGAAAGGTAGCCATTATGCAAGTAAACCTCCAGGTCGTTTTTGTTTTATAAGTTCTGATTCTATTGCTGCTGATAATGCCATACCTAGTGCTTTACCATCAGCCTCATCACCTTCTACAGATGAACCAGAAGCATCTACATTTACAACTATATTAGTAGCTCCACCAGAAGCCTCAACCCCTAAGTTGCCAGAACGCCCACGTTTAAGAGGAAGTATTGCTTCTGGTGAACCAGCTTCACCCATAAGTCCAAAATTACCAGTACCACCAGATCCATACGCAAATAATGTGGGAGATGTTACGATGCCCCCTTTTGCAAACTTTTTCAAACCTTGATCATAAACATTGCCTTTTGCATTTTTTGTTGGATTAATTCCAAACACACCTAACAAAGGTGTAATAATAGATTGTCTAATAATTATTCTTGTAATATCTGCAAGTATTGATCTGGTAAGATCAGCAAAATTTAATTTACCTGTAGTTACAAAATTAACAAGAGCATCTTCCATTCCTTTAAATGCATTAACTGTTGCTTCTTTTACTTGTGATGTAAAGTCTTGTATTGAATCTACATAAGATTGCATGCCTGACCTAACATTTGAAAATATACCTTCTACATTATTTTTAACATCTTTTGCACCATTTTTTACTTTATTTATTTCATTAATTAAGTTCTCAAAGTCTGTACCTGTAGTGTAAACATTATCAATATTAAAACGATCAGGAGCATCCATAATTGCTTTTATTTCTTTTGCAAGATCACTATGCTCTACAGCAGCTTCTCCAGTAAGTATTCTTAAACGATTAAGAGCTTTTATTGTCAACATTATGAGATCAAGTTGTACCTTATATACCGCTTTTAATGGTTCTAAAAATTTTATTACACCTTCTATTTGTTTTTTCTGATGAGTAATAAATGCAGTGACTAATAGTGCATATATTCTTGCACTTTTATCTGCAAAATTTAATAGCCTAACAGTTAATATTTTTATACCTTTGCTATTTGCATTTAAAAACCTTAAAAATCTCGTAGTATTATCTTGAAACATTGCACCAATATTAGTTAATAATCCACCAAAATTTTCTTTAAGCTTTGCCATTTCAACAGCCAACCTATCACCCGCAGCTTCTGGTGCTTTAGCTAATATTTCTGCATTTTTACCATAATTTGCAAACAAATGTTTACTGAAGCCAAGAAAATCATTCAAGGTAACTTTGCCTTGCTCTAATGCTTTATCTAAATCTTTTGGCATCATATTCATTGACGCAGCAAACAATGTAAAAGCCCCAGGCAAGCGTTCACCGAGTTGTTGTCTGAGTTCTTCTGCCGATACCTTACCTTTACTAAATACTTGTGATGTTGCTCTTAGTGCTGCGTTCATATCTTCAATCGATCCACCTGTACCTCTAATACCAGAAGTTATACTAAGAAATACATCTTGTGCATCTTCTACAGAATGACCAGCACCAATTACAGATGCTGTCAAAGCAGTAAATTGTCTAGTAATAACATTTTGTGGTATAGCTAATTTTTGACTTGTATCTGCCAAAAACTCTTGTGCTTTTGCATATGCTTCAGAATCATTAATTACTAACTTTAAGGCTTTTCTTTGTCTACCAAGTGCTGCATTATATGTAGCTATTTCTTCTAAACCTTTCCTTGCCATTCCAATTTGTGAACCAATAACACCACCTGCTACTGCACCAGCAGGACTTCCTGTAAGAGCAGCTCCAAGTCCTGCACCAATAAAACCTTCAGCCCCACCAAAAATGCCAGCAGCACCTATAGCACCAAATGTTTTTGCTGCTCCCTGCAATCTACTGCCCATACCTTTTTTAGCAGTAGCTTGCATCTTTCTAAGTTGTGCTTCTAATCTAGCTGCTTCTGATGTTGCCTCTTTAAATTCATTACTTGTAATATCAACGTTTGCAGCTAATTCTCTATATGAATTTGCTAATGCTTTTGTACCATTTATAGATTTTTGTGCATTAGCAGATTGTGCTTTTAATCCTTCTAATAATTTTTTACTTGAATTTGTACTTAACTTTGTATTATCATTCAACCTCTTTAAGGATGATGACAAACCACGCAATTTATCAACACCTTGTACTTTAAGTAAAAATTTTATACTTGTTTCTCTATTAGCTGCCATTATTTTTTATCCTTCTGCATTAGTTTTAATGCCTCGTATTCCATTACCTGTATTCCTTCAAACATAGCAACAGAATCTTCAACTGTATATATTTTACACAAGTATTCCAAAGATTTATAGTTTATGCCACTTAATCCAGCCATACTGACATACCACTGTGTAGATAGTTTCCAAAACATATTGACAATTTCT
>TARA_R100001480_G_scaffold17428_3_pt1 | contig 10112 bp, 3 predicted proteins | sample TARA_R100001480 | Tara Oceans TARA_R100001480 (sample SAMEA2622212) | marine metagenome | biome: marine biome (ENVO:00000447); feature: mesopelagic zone (ENVO:00000213) & marine oxygen minimum zone (ENVO:01000065); material: "saline water (ENVO:00002010), including plankton... | reverse complement strand
CCCGCCAGTACTTCTGACTTGCACGACCAGTGGCAGCAGAGCGATTTCCAGATAACACTGCAATTCGGCACAAGCTGCACATTGAAGCTCATCCCCGGCTACGCCGACTACCTATCCGACACCTATTACCCGCGCGTTTCAGGCGCCGCAGACCTCCATCGACACGGCATTACAGGGCGTGGTGTAACGGTAGCGGTGCTCGACTCCGGCCTGTGGGAACACCCTGCAATGGCCACCGATACCGAAGGTGAGCCCCGCATCATTGGCCGCTATGACGCCATAAACAACAGAGCCAGCGTGCCGGTGCCCGACGCCAGTGGACACGGCACACACATGAGCAGCGTTATCGCAAACAGTGAGCGAGTGCTCACACATGGGCAACCAGATGGCAGCTACAAGGGCATTGCACCGGACGCGCAGCTGGTCGCGATTAAAGCCTTCGACGACGAAGGGCAAGGTGACTTCCTGGACATCGTGCGCGGCATACAGTGGGTCGTGGAGCACCGCGAGCAGCTCAACATTCGGGTGCTGAACCTGTCATTTGCCGCCCGCCCCCGCTGGCCCTACTTCCTCGACCCGATCAATCAGGCACTCATGCAGGCCTGGGCAGCGGGCATTACCGTCGTCGCGGCCGCGGGCAACGAGGGCCCAGAACCGATGACCATCGGCTCGCCCGGAAATCTGCCCTACATTATCACTGTAGGTGCCTATACCGATTCCTGGACCGTGGATGACCGGAATGATGACTATATTCCGGGGTTCTCGTCACGAGGCCCAACGCCCAGCGGACACATCAAGCCAGACCTGGTTGCCCCTGGAGGCCATATCGCCGGCCTCGCAAGCCCAGGTAGCACCCTCACGCGCAAGCACCCCAACTACATGATCAGCAGCGGAGAGCTGGTCATGACCGGCACCTCGCAGGCCAGCGCGCTGGTCTCAGGCATTGCCGCGCTACTCCTGCAACTGGAACCGGAGCTGACACCCGACGACGTCAAATGCAAACTGATGAGCAGCGCAGAGCCCGCGATTCACCAAAACGGGCGCCTCTACTACAGCCCGTTCCTGCAGGGTAGCGGAGCTGTCAGCGCAACCCGGGCTGTAACCCTCGGTGCTACAGGCTGCGGCAACCAGGGCCTGGATATCGCACGGGACATCCGCGGCGAGACGCATTACGAAGGCCCCGCAATAGTGGGCGAGACCAGAGAGCCCACCTTGCCGGGCCTGCAGGACCTGCTGACACCCAAGCCAACCGAAGATGCACCCTCAGACGCCCTCAGGTGGGGCGTTAAAGCTCACATTGAGCGTGAAGACGGCGAGCCACCCAGCGCAGACCTGCCGGTGGATTGGCTGGAAATCTACACTGCAGAGCGCAGCAGAATCGAAGCGCTTTCCCGCCAAGATAACGGTGAGTCACCTCGCTGATACCACCCCTGCCCCGGGGTATAACCCAAATGGGGCACGCGCTAAAAAGCACTCCACCAAGAATCACTTTCCATATATTTTTCAATAGCTTACAAGAACCTATCTCACCCAGAACATGAGTGGGCGGACGACCACGTCAATACTGTAGAAATACAGTGCCCCAAACTGGTTATGGAAACCTCTTCAACCTCCCCTCCGAGCTCCCTATAACGGTACCGAGCGCCGCAAAAACGCGGCACAAAATGCCTCTCACGGACGAGATAGGGTTGGAAAATTTGGGCCACTGGGGTGGCGAAAACCATGCGATGGGGCAGACTACTGATGAAAAACCTTTCGAATATCTTTAAGCAGAGCGTGGCGTTATCAGCGCTTATAGTCGCTGGACCCGTGCTGGCCGACTCAAGCTTCACTCAGATCAATGTTGCCAACAGCTCCGCAACAGTTCACAAAGTCGCACACGGACTGGCGAAAACTGTCAACTATCAGTCAGCGAGCGGATATAAGTGGGGCAACGCTGGCGCTACTGACACCGCGGCACCCGCAAAGTGGGCAGATGCGGAAGCAGAGTCGACAAGCTACAAGTGGGCGATGACGGAAAACACCAATACCCAGGGTTCGACAGAAGTGCAATCAGCTTCGACAAGCCTCGAGTTCACTTGGGGAGAATCTAGCGTTGCTTCAGAAACTGGCTACAAGTGGGGCTTCCGCAGCTATGCCGACCAGGCTGGCTACAAGTGGGGCTTCCGCAGCTACGCCGACCAAGCCGGCTACAAGTGGAGCCTTCGATAAACACGTAAGCACATGAAAAACTGAAAGGGAGGCATTGCCTCCCTTTTTTATTTGAATTCCTCTTTATACATCGCCCGATCAGACATAGCCAAACAGATTGATTACACTGGAGCTATCTAAAGACTAGAACACAACTCACAATGACCTTTTGGCTGAAAATTCTAACGGCACTCGTAGCGCTCACTGCCACAACCAAGCCGATGGGAATGACCTCATCGTCTGCGCCGAACATCGACTTCCAGCCGTCCGTTGTAACCACAATGCTAACCCAGCAGATCGTAACTCAATCGTTTCAAGATTCGAGCGGCAACATGTGGTTTCTCACTCAAGAAGGGCTGAATCGCTACAACGGTCATGAAGTCGAGAATTACAGGTACTCGCTCACGAACCCGAGCTCAATCTCTCACGATGCAGTTACAAGTATAGTGGAGGATCATAACGGCACTATCTGGGTGTCGACTCGAGGAGGCGGGCTCAATCGATACAATCAGATTGACAACGGTTTTGAACATTTTACTGCGGATGGGAATGACACCTCCTCCCCTCTGAAAAACGATATTCTCACGTTATTTCTCGATGAGGGCGGGCGCATTTGGTTAGGATACGATAACGCGTTCAGCATTTTCACACCAAAGACGGAAGAGTTTGAGCACTACACACCAAGCGCGATTGGTCTCCCTTATCTCGGAGAGGTCAACAGCTTTACACAGGCACCTGATTCAACAGTATGGGCTGCATCTATATCGACCGGGCTAATAAAAATTAGGAACACCGGCTCGCTCGAAGCCTCCAGGGTGAGCATTCGTGGCGTCTCTTTAGGAGATGCCGTCGAGAGTGAGCCGATTTTCAAAGTGCTTTCGGATTCAAACGGTGTTATCTGGGCACTTACCCCGTCATCGGGTGTCATTCGCTATAACCCTGAGATGAACTCTGCAAAAAGATTTACCGCATCAAGCGAAAACAAAAGGTCACTCCTATCAAGCACTCCAATCGACATTTTTGAAGACGAATCTAAAAACATTTGGATATGCACTCTGGAAGGACTAAATCTATATGACATAGCGCGCGACGATTTCTACAAATTCAACACACTCAACACTAACCTCCCCTCAGATCGAATATCGAGCATTTATCAATCAAGAGAAGGGCTTTACTGGGTCGGAACTATATTCGGGCTAGCGACTGGCTCCCAAAATTTGTTCGCGAAATTTAATACGGAGACTGCCGGCCTGCCAAATGAATCAATTAACGCCTTCGGCGAGACAGCCGGGGGCACCATATGGATAGGCACTGACGACGGATTAATAAAATTAGATAAGAATTACAACTCCACTCAAAACATTAACGAACACACCACACCCTCTATATCCAGTCCGGCCGTTATGAGCCTTCTCGGCGAAGGGGACACTTTATGGATTGGAACATTCTCGGGCGGGTTAAATAAGCTAAACACTAAAACAAATGACGTGACGACGTTTAGACACTCGCGCTTCGACACCACCACGATCGGGGCTAACGGTGTAACATCAATCATGAGATCTAAGTCAGGAACACTTTATGTCGGGACCTATGGCGGAGGACTTAGTGCACTCAGCCCCGATGAATCGGAGTTCAGACGATACATATATGATCCGACTAACGAAAAAAGTCTTAGCAATAACAATGTACTTGCGCTTTTTGAAGATTCAATGGGCTTCATCTGGGTTGGCACAGAAAACGGATTGAACAGACTTAGATCCGCTGACTTAGGAATATTCGATAGGTACTATACCGAGCGTGGCAATACAGACAGTATTTCGAGCGACATGGTGTGGTCATTCTACGAAGACGAAAATCAAAACCTATGGATGGGCACAAAAGGAGGCGGCCTAAATCGATGGGGAAAGCTAGCGCGCACTGAGGGGATTGAGAGGTTCGATCACTATTCAGAAAACATTTCACTACCAAGCTCAAATATCTATGGAATTCAGAGTGACACAGAGGGGACTCTTTGGATTTCTCACAATCGAGGAGTCACGAGATTGGAGACCGCCAGTAGAGAGGCACGTCAGTTTGGTGTACGAGATGGCTTGCAAGATACAGAGTTCAATATGGGTGCATCCTTCAAATCCTCCAGCGGTCTGATATATTTCGGTGGCAATCTAGGATTTAACATAATTGACCCTAAAGGGCTCAATGATCACGAATCACCGCCACAAGTCAGCATTTCAGAAATAAGAGTGATGAACGAGAGAAGGAATTTTGAAAAGCCATATAATCAACTCCAAGATATCGAGCTAACACACAACGACAAGATTTTTTCCGTTGAGTTTTTTGCCGCCGACTACTCAGCCCCATCACTCCTTCAGTATGCATACAAGCTTGATGGTATAAATGAAGATTGGGTTATTTCTAGTGATGCAAGACAGGCGTCCTTTACCACTCTACCACCCGGCTCGTATCAACTACACCTTGCCGCAGCAAGCCCTGGAGGAAGCTGGAACTGGGATGGAAAATCAATCAACGTGCATGTATCGCCACCGATTTGGCGTAGCGCCGCAGCATACTTGGCATATTCGATTATATTACTGTCTTTGCTAACCGTATATTTGAAGAAACAAAGGGAGAAATCTGAACTCGCAATCGCGAGGCAAAGGGAGCTAGAGGAAAAGGTAAGGGAGCGCACCCAAGACTTACAAGAGGCAACGTACGCTGCCGAGGCAGCAAACCGAGCAAAATCTGAATTTCTTGCGACTGTAAGCCACGAAATAAGGACACCGATGCACGGCATGATTGGCATGACAGAGCTTCTACTACACACTGATTTAAGTGAACAGCAGCGCAGATTTGCGACTGCGGCCAACAACAGCGGCGCCGCGCTTCTTTCACTAATCAACGACATTCTCGATTTTTCAAAGATCGAAGCCAATAAAATGGAGATAGAAAACATTCCCTTCAACGTAGTAGATCTGGTGGAGGAAGTCTGCTACCTCCAGAGCGAACCTGCCTCGAGGAAAAATATCGAACTGAGCCACGTTATTAACGCCAGTATAAATATGGAGTTCGTTGGCGACCCTGGAAAGCTACGTCAAGTCCTAATGAACTTAACAAACAACGCGATTAAGTTCACGGAGTTCGGTCATATTGAAGTGCTCGTTGATCGTGAGAAAGTCGTAGGAAGCGACAAGTCAATGTTAAATCTCCGTATAAACGACACTGGCATTGGAATGGACCACGCGACTTGCGAAAGAGTTTTTGAGCCATTTACTCAGGCCGACGCTAGTACCACGAGACAGTACGGCGGCACAGGTCTTGGCCTTTCGATCACCAAGAACTATGTGGAACTCATGGGAGGGAGCATACACGTAAGCTCGAAACAAAATGTCGGCACCTCAGTGCATCTACGCATCCCTATCCTTGACACTAGAACTCTGAGCTCTCAATCAAAAAACGACATATTTCCGAGCACTTCTTTCGCGATAATTTCCGCCCACAAATCAACTCGCGATATGGTAGCTGAGCAGCTAAAACGCTTGGGGGCATCATCCATTGCGGAGTTCGACACGCTGTCTGAGTATCAGTTTTTGGGCTCGGATTCGTTTATATTCATCGACATATCAACTGTAGATAACCAGATTTTGAGTATGCATTGGACGCTCATAAAAAGCCGAACGACGATCATAGCATCTCTAAATTCCTTCTCGGAATACCAAAGCCTGGGCGCAAGTGCCCTCATCAGCAAACCGACCACGATGGAAAGCGTGAGCCAAGCGGTTGTAAATTGGACGCAGGGGGCGAACGTAGGCATCGCGGGAAAAACACAACAACAAAAAGCAGTAAGAAAACCACTCAAGATATTGGTAGCGGAGGATATTCCGACGAACCAGAGGATTGCTAGTGAGGTAATTCGAATGTGTGGATACAACACCGATATCGCAGAGAATGGCGAGCAAGCAGTGAAGATGCAATACCAGAATCGATATGACCTAATATTCATGGACTGTCAGATGCCGCTTATGGACGGCTTTGCGGCGACACGCTCTATTCGAAATGGAGAGGCGGGAAGCGACCATACACCCTGCACAATCATCGCACTTACCGCGGGGACTACTTCGAGCGACCGGAAGGCATTTTTTGAAGCAGGAATGGACGGCTTCCTTGGCAAACCGTTTAGAGTTGAGGATATACGGAATATCCTAACAACTCATTTCGGCGAACTTGGATTTTTCGAAGACGAGGAAAGTCACAGCACTTCAAGAAGCGCCTCGGATACGAGTGAGGCGAGTAATGACACAGGGATTATTGACGAGCCTGCCGTGAGCAATATACTGCATATCCAAGAGCAGACAGGGAAAGCCATCCTCAAAGAAGTATACGAAGGTTTTTGCCTTCAGATGGATCAAAAAATTTCAGAGCTTAATAGTGGCAAAAACAATTTAGGCTCCAGAAATCTACAGTCTCTCGCTCACGCGGTCAAGTCAATGAGTGCCAACCTTGGCGCGAAAGAGATAAAAGCGATTGCCGGGAAAATTGAGTCTGACGTAAAGGGTGGAAAAGATGTCGATTACATTTTAGCACGTGAATCAATTACATCGGCCTATTCAGCATTCAAATCCGCGTTCCGCGAAAAATATAAAAATTATCTGGATCACTAGGCGACTTAACATTGCGCGCTATGGGAGAACATGGATGCCCGCTGCCGGCTCCTATATTTTTCTAGTTTATTTCCTCCTGATCTCTATATCAGCATCTAGCTACTCGCCCGGGGTCAGCGGATCGAGTCGCCAACCCAAGTCTCAAAATACTATTCAGGTTCCGGTAGCACTAAAGCACCTCGCGTCGACAACGATATTATCAACCCTACACTCCACAGACCGTCAACTTTGGCTAGCGACGCTTGATGGTGTTACCCAGGTCGGAAGGACAGATGATCGGAAGTTCACCCACTTTACAAACAGGTTTGGTGATCATGTTAGATTCCGCGCACGCCACTTAATTGAGCTATGGGACGGAGAAATTTTTGCACTGACAACAGACAACAAAGCCGTATCACTACAGCGAGGTGGATCCAATTTCGCTAGTGCAGATTGGCTTGAAGCGATCGGGGGAGATACCGAAGAGCTTGTTGAAGCCTACTTTTCACCAAAAAAATTACTTTGGCTTGCATATGAAAATGGAAAGGTTCTAGCGCTATCTTCACGAAGCCGAAGATTAAATATTGTGTCCACCAGTGGGCTCGGAATTCCGTCTGACATTTTCGGCACTAAAGATGGGGAAGTCTTAGTTTCATTTTCATCGAACAACGTTTTATCGTTTTCGATGCAAGGAGACATTCGTGATAGATTAAATACCCATCGCTGCTCCGGCCTGAAAAATATTAGCGAGCTGGCCAAGCTAGGGAATAGTGAAGTAATCATAGGCTCTCGTGGTGGGGATATCTTTTTCTTCGACTCTCAAACAGAAAACTGCGAGCCCGCAAGGGTTTTTGATGTAAACTCAAAAAGCGTTCAATCTTCTAACGTACACGATATTGAGCTACTCGAAGACAAAAGAACCACACTCGTTGGAACAGATCAGGGGTTGTTAATATGTACGTCCGAGAGATTTTGTCAAGAACATGCATCACCATCTCATCAGTCGCTCAGCGACGTTATTTCAATAAGCCGAGACTCCAAGAGCGGGGCGTATTGGATCGGCACTTACAAAGGGGTCTTCCGACTTGTTCAAACTCCCTTCCAACTTTTTGATTCAAGCACAAGTCCTCTACTGCAATCGATAGTGGGTTTTGCACAAGCGGAGAACGACGACACTCTAATAGCTTCCTATCATGGTCTCGCACTACTAAAGCCCAACAGCGAGCAGATTGTCTCGATTGATAAAGGTCGGTGGGAGACCGACTTTGTTCGGGAGGGAATCATGACCCTATATCATCACAATGAAATCACATATTTGGGGTATCGAAACATTGGCTTTGAAATCTTGCAAGCTACAACCTCTCGCGCTCAACATTGGGACCTATCGAAGATCGATGGGCTTCGCTCTAATTCAATAAGCAGCTTTCTTAAAACCAAAAATGGTGACCTCCTTCTCGGAACCTATGGCCACGGCATCGCGAAGTTAGATGTTAGACAACGCGCTGCGAGGCACTTGGCTGCCGCGAGCGGGGATTCAGGAGAAAATCAGATACTCTTCATGTTTCAATCGAGTGATGGAACTATTTGGGTCGGTACGGAGGCGGGCTTGAGAACACTCAACCTTGTAGACAACAAGCTTGTCCGAGTGACTTATTCGAACGCATCCTCCGAAATGGCGGAGAACCCAATCATATGGACCGCGAACGAGACAGACAATTTCGTCTGGTTTGGCTCAATGCATGACGGTTTATTCAAGCACGAAAAATCTCGTCACGAATCCACGGACATTAGAGCTATAGTTAGCCAAGATTTTTCCGAAATCTCATATGCCGAAAAAGCAATCTATTCTATCGAGAACGGCGTCGGAGAAGAAATTTGGTTTTCCACAAATCAAGGTATTGCGCGTCGTACAAGTATTGGGAAGGTCGTTCAGTACGGTGAGGAGAATGGCATAGATGGCATAGGCTTTGAACTAAACAGTTCATTTCAAGACGCTTATGGATATTTGTACTTCGGCGGTGTGAACGGATTTTACAAATTTCATCCTCAAGATATTGGCGAAGGTCCTTCCCCCGCCACCATATTCCTGAACGACATAGTAATTGGCGGGCGGAAAATTCATACCGATCGGCATGATGCGCCAAGTCAGTCCATAACCCTCGGTCACAAAGATCGCTTCCTGAACCTCGAATTCAGTACTAGAGACCTTACCAACCCCGGCTCTACCCGATACCGTCATAAGCTAGAGGGCTTTGACGACGACTGGGTGGATGTCGGGAATCGCGGCTCGGCGACATACACCAACCTCCCAGCGGGGGACTATGTTTTTAGAGCGCAAGCGCTCAACGCGTCTGGCATTTGGAATCTCTCGGGGATATCGCTCGATATTGAAGTCAAGCCGGCTCCGTGGCGCACCTGGTGGGCCTATACGCTCTATGCCTTGTTCCTCCTGGGAATTGCCTATCTGTTCCTTCGGATCTATCGCGAGCAGATGCTGAAGAAGCAGGCGCTGGAGCAGGCCCGAGAGATGCAGCGGGTGGCGGATCACTTCGCCGACGAACTGCTCGACCAAATGGATATCCAGCGAGTACTTACTGACTCCATTCATCGCTACAATAAAGAATTGTTGGCGTGGGCGAACATCTGCATCCAGCGCAGCGCCGAGTACGCTCAGGGCGATATGGAAGCTCTGCGAAGCGGGACGGACTATCGACTGCAAGTACTGGACCTGGTGCAGGATGCGCTTTACTACCGCGGCGAGGAACTCTACCTCGACCCCAGCGCTTTCGTCGGGCGCCTTTTCGGTTCAGCGGCCAGTCGATATCCGGATCTGAACCAGCGGTTGATTGCGGTAAACGACGCCACAAGTGAACTGTTGCCCGCGACGGAGGCTATACCGCTGGCGATCATCATCGGGGAGCTTTTCGAGAATTCGATGAGCCATGGGTTTTCCCACTCCGCGGGCGCCTGTTGCGTACGCGTGGTCGTCAGTATGCCGTCAATCAGGGAGGTCTACCTTGAGTATCAGGACGATGGCGCAGGCATTCCTGAGGGGCTAAGTTTCGAAGCTGCAGAATTTGCCGGGTTTTCCATTGCCGCAGAGGCGGCCAAAGCGGCAAACGGAAAGCTCGAAATAAGCCCGGACAGGCAGACGGTACACGGCTACTTCGCGCTATCGGGCGAGATGGGCGACCTGAATCAGCTGCCCTGAAACCTGGGTTCCCGCTTTTCCTGACGCGCCGCGAACCCCTCTTGCAGATCTGCCGATTGCAGGCATTCCCTTGCCAG
>TARA_R100001480_G_scaffold154677_3_pt1 | contig 10128 bp, 8 predicted proteins | sample TARA_R100001480 | Tara Oceans TARA_R100001480 (sample SAMEA2622212) | marine metagenome | biome: marine biome (ENVO:00000447); feature: mesopelagic zone (ENVO:00000213) & marine oxygen minimum zone (ENVO:01000065); material: "saline water (ENVO:00002010), including plankton... | reverse complement strand
CTGTTACTCGTTTTACTGATGCGCGTTTAGCGGCATCTAACATTAGCAACAACTCCATGATGTTATCACCGGGAGGGGGAGTTGGTTGAATAATGAAAATATCTTCACCACGGATGCTTTGCTCGAATTTAACATATAATTCACCATCAGAAAATTCTTTGATGGTAACGTCACCGAGTTTTGTTCCGTAGGATTCAGCAATTGCTCTTGCGAGAGCGGGGTTGCTTCGTCCGGAAAATATTGCGAGAGGAGTATCCATTTAAACTGCTAGCACTGAAAATTTCAGGATTACATAAAACAATAAGACGGCTCCTGTTGTTATCTTATTGAGTGTTAGTTGCCCGGGGAGGATTCGAACCCCCACATACTGGACCAAAACCAGGTGTCCTGCCATTAGACGACCGGGCAAAAATGCCGTTTCGACAGACCCCAAAGATAGAGATAGATCGAAAAGCAATCAAGATGAAATTGCTTTTTTTAGCACTAAACATTCTGAACACTTCTTTGGCTTACAATATTCCCTTAATTGATGGACTGATCCAAGCTTTTTTTGGTAAACGGAAGGAGAAATATTTAACTGAGTAAATTCAGAAAGCAGTATTTTAGGTATAGGTGCACTGAACAAATTCCATTCATTTTTTACTGAGTCGATTATTTTTTCTGATTGAAATAGTTTTCCCAGAAAATAAAGAGATGGAAGAAAAACAGTTGCGTATAAAATTTTAGGAAGACCAGCGTTTTGAATACCGATATTACCACACCATTTAAACCATATTTTGTGTGATTCGGGAGTCAAAAAATGTTCAAATGGAGTGGACTTAACGAAGTGGAAAAATTCGATTCCAGTATTTATTCTTTTAGAAGGATGGCTGTGTGGTCTTAAACCTTTATAATTCCATTTAATATCCGGGTTTTCGAAAGCGATATTGGTGGCTTCTGATTTTAGTTGTGCTAATGATTCATATTTCTTTGTAAGCAAAGTTGAAGCAAGTTCGCGCATTTGGTGTCTGTTCCCGGAGATTCCCAAACCATCGAAAATTGAAAGAATAAGTGCGTTCTTCCAGGCTAAACTTTGTGAAATTGACGGTGAGAAAAAACAAAGGAAGTCATCAACCTTTTTGGATAAATATTCCTGATGAGATCGTTCTATCTGCTCTTGGAAAATCTCCTGTGAAAGAAATGTAAGGTTACCCGAGCAAGGTAAGGATCGAGATCGATCAAAATTAGATAAAAAAGAAGCTAAACCAGAGTGTATATAAGGAAGAATATTCAGAGTAAAAGGAGCACTGCCTGATAAGGTATGAACCTTCCTAGGACTGTTCTCAGCTACAACATGAAGCACTACATTGTTATAATTTCTATCGGTGTGGTGATTATGAGATACCCAACCTGATGAGATAAGATGAAGCTCAACAGATCCATGCCATTCCATCCCGTCAATAAGCAATCTTGATGATTTAAAGTCCGGACCATCTGATCTATTCAGTATTCCCTGATTCAGGATTCTAAGGGATTTACCACATTCTGTAGTTAAAGAAGTTGTATCAAATAACAGCTCGTTCCATACCCATTGCAAAATATGCTCAGAATATGGAAACGATTTTTTAGACATCCTCTTCTAGTTCTTCATCTTCAAAATGAAGTAACTCAGTTGCCTCGTAAAGGTCAGGTAAGTTATCTTTAACGCTCTTTTTTATATTCTTTGATACTTCACCAATTTTCTTTTCACCATCTTCCAGAATCTTATGGCTTTTGTCTTCAATCCATTGACGATTTTCTTTTCCGGATTTCGGAGTAAGCAATAAACCTGTAATAACACCACCTGCAAAGGCTGCAATTCCTGTAATTAAAGTTCCTAATCCTCTGCTCATAGTAAGCCTCAATTAATTTATGAAAAGGTTAACACTGTAAAGTACAAAATTTAACGGTGTATGCGTACATTAAGTTTCGCATTGAACCTTATTATTTTATTACCTTTTAGTAAAATAATTATGTGCAGATGAAACGGCAAATTGTATTAATGGATAATGCTCGAATTCAGCGTTCTTTGAAAAGAATGGCGATCGAAGTTTGGGAAAAGCTTGAACCGGAACATGAGTTGGTTATTGTAGGGCTGAACGAGAGAGGCTTAGCAACAGCAAGGGTATTTTTAGAGTATCTTAAGCCGCTCATTTCTGAGTCTAAGATTGAACTGGTTGAATACAATGTTAAGAACCTGACACATAATAAACCTTTGCCAGAATGCTCCGAAAAATTTGTTCTCATTATCGATGACGTAATTTTTTCGGGAAAGACCATGTTTGACGCAGTCTCTGCAATAATAAGTGCCGGAGAACCTGAACGGATCGAGGTACTTACCTTGTTAGACAGAGGGCACAGAAAGTATCCTATCAAGTCGAACATTACTGGAATGACCATTCCTACAAAAGTAGGCGAGCATGTAGAGGTAATGCTTTCAAAAGAGAAACCGGAGCAAGTTGTGCTCTTCAAAAATACTTAATTATAAATTTTACGATGAAAATTTTTACCAAGACGTTACTACTAACCGCAATTACTTTTTTTACAGCAAATTCTTTACAAGCTCAAACCATTGTTGTGCCAGACACACTCAATGGCTGGACTCAAACCTGGGTTGCCAATTTGAACGGGTCTCAGGCTACGTACAGTAATTGGAGTGAAGGAGGTGTAAACACAGTGAGCGGAACTGCTTCTACTGTATACACTAAAATGTATCGTAAGGAACAACATACTTTTGGTTTCAGAACAAATTTACGTTACGGACAGTCAAAAGTAGCAGGAGATACACGAAAATCAGATGATCTAATTTCTATACGACTCAGAACAACGTATGATCTGCAAGAAGACAGTAAAATAGCTGCTTATGGAGCAATACAATTCAGAACACAGTTCGCGGATGGATATGATTATGAAGCAAAAATGAACCCGGCAGGTGGGGATTCGTTAATTTCAGGTTTCTTTAGTCCGGCTTACCTCACCGAAGGCGCAGGTTTGGAGTACAACGCGAATCCAAGTTTACAAATTGAAGCGGGTTTAGCCCTTAAACAAACATTCATTTCTGATGGTGACCTGTCTCCGAATTACGGTTTGTCTCAAGGTGATACATTTCGGTCAGAGGGTGGTTTAACGACCGGTATTTCATTTCAGACAACTGTTGCGGAGAATATTCAGTACTCGAGTAATCTGGAAACATTCACAAGTTTCACAGATCCGGTTTCAGAAACGGATGTATTTTGGGCTAATGAACTTGTAGGACAGATCAATTCAATAATTAGCGCTTCTTTTCAGTTTGAAATGCGTTACGATGATGACTTCTCAAGTGAAGTTCAGATAAAGCAAGTTCTTTCTGCGGGAATTTCAGTTAATCTGTATTAATGGATAAGCAGGCTAAACAAGCACTCGATACAGGACTTGAAAGTCTGCAAAACTGGAAAGAATCTTATGGGGCGTGGGATGTAGATTCAACGCTTTTTGTTTCTGATTCGAAAGCAGAGGAAGTTTTTACAAGACTTTCTCAACGTCTAAAATGTAATTATCCATTTCATCATCCGGTTTATGCCGGACAAATGCTCAAGCCGCCACATCCAATAACATGGGCTGCTTATGCAATGGCAATGAGTATTAATCCAAATAATCACGCATTGGATGGTGGACCTCCATCTTCAGAAATGGAAAAGGAAGTAATAACTGAACTGGCTGATTTTTTTGGATACGGTAAAAACTATCTGGGACATTTAACGGCAAGTGGAACCATTGCAAATCTGGAAGCTCTCTGGATAGCAAGAGAATCACATCCGGACAAAATGATCGCATTTTCTTCTAATTCGCATTACACCCACGAAAGAATGTGTGGGGTTCTGGCCGTTGATTCGATAAAAATTCCAATATTGGAAGATGGAAGTTTCGATTTAGATAAAGTAAACCCAGATGGAGTTGGAACCATAGTTGTTACTCTGGGAACTACCGGTCTTGGTGAAGTTGAGCCGCTTGATCAAGTTATCCTTTGGGCAAAAGAGCATGGAGTCCGAATTCATATTGATGCTGCTTACGGAGGTTTTTTCAGAACGCTTAAAGACTCAGAATTAATAGATGGGACTTCCTGGAAATTAATGCAAGAGGCTGACAGTATTGTTGTAGATCCACATAAACATGGATTACAACCTTATGGGTGTGGTTGTGTGCTTTTTAAAGACCCGGAAGTCGGAAGGTTTTATAAACATGATTCTCCTTATACATATTTTACTTCAGATGACCTCCACCTTGGAGAAATAAGTTTAGAATGTTCACGAGCCGGAGCAGCAGCAGTTGCTTTGTGGGCTACATTGCAATGTTTTCCATTAAAAGAAAACGAAGGTTTTGGAGCCATTATGGCAAAATGTAGACAGGCTGCTTTAAAGGGTTACTCGTTAATGGAGAATAGTGGAAATCTGGTTCCATATAAAAAACCGGAACTGGATATACTGGGTTACTTCCCTATCCACCAATCAACTAAAAGTACCTCACAGATTTCTGAACTTTCTAAAAAAGTATTTGAGAAAGGAATGAAAGACCAATCATTCTATCTTTCTTTGTTTAAGGTTCCGAGTTTAGAATTCAAAAGATTACATTCTGAATATGAAGCCGACACTGAAACGGTTACTATTCTAAGAAGTGTATTTATGAGGCCAGAGCAATTAGATTTTGTAGGAGAATTGATCAGCAGGATAGAAAAAGTCATCTGATAAGGTATGGAAGAGCTGGTAAAAAAGAATATTTGCTCCAATTGTAACTATAGTCCTGTAGATTATTTGTATTGCCCAAACTGTGGTCAAAAGAAGCTTAATGAAAAAGATCTAAGATTGATAGTGCTTGTTGGTGATGTGATGGAAAGTATTTTCAATTTTGATAATGCATTCTTCAGAACATTAAAGTTATTCTTTTTAAATCCGGGGAAGTATGTTACTTCATACAATGTTGGAGAAAGAAAAAAATACATATCACCTATAAAATGGTTTTTGATCGCGAATGCAATTTATTTTCTTTTTCCGTACATAAATACTTTTACAACCAGTCTCCAAATCCAACTAAATGGTTTGATATATAGTGACTTTACCCGGGGCTGGATAGAAGCTTTAATAAGTTCTTCTGAACTTGACTCACAAAGCTTTCATATTCAGTATAATGAACTTACTAAAACGCTTTCAAAAGTTTTTTTACTGATCTTACCTTTGATGTTTTCAGGGTTAACATTTCTTACCAACTATTCTGAGAGAAAGAACAAACCTTTGCTATTTCATATAAACAGAAGTCTTATTCTTTTTTCTTTTTTACTACTGGTTGTTCTTTGCTCGCTACCGTTTATTTATACTTTGTTCTCAAACAGCAGCCAAATTGTTATCAATGATAAAACAATAACGATCACTTCTTTTGTTCTGCTGAATATATATGGATTCTTTCTTTACAAAGGATTTTTTAAAGCAGGTTTAGTTAAGAACATTGCGAGAGTTATTCTGCTCAATTTTGCATTCTATATATTGATATTTACTTATCGGTTTATACTTCTGCTAATTACATTAGGTTGGATGCTATTTTTCTAGAACCAGAAAAATTGCCACGAAAGAAGATGATAAAATAGGAAGCCTAACTTATATGTTTGTATAGAGTGTGTGAAAGCATTTTGATGTTAACAGGTTTGCTTAACACATCTACCATTCCTGATTCTCTGTACAACACAAAATCATCCTTCATAACATTAGCAGTTACAGCAATAATTTTAAAAGGAACATCTCCTTGGTAAAATTCGAGTATTTTCCTTGATGCTTGAGCCCCGTCCAGCTTAGGCATTTGAATATCCATTAGAATAAAATCGTATTCATTTTCGCCATTAGTAGCTGCTTCTAAAGCTTCCTTTCCGTCATTAACTATTTCTATGTTTTCTATACCAAGGTTCTTAAGCATTTTGCTCAAAACCATTTGATTAATGGGTACATCTTCAGCTATAAGAATTTTCAGATTGGTTAAGTCTTCATCATGACTTGAAGACTCCACCTTTTGAGGATTTTTTGGTTTGATAGATAAGGGAAGCTCGAATGTAAAAGATGATCCTTTTTTAAGCTGGGAAGTGAAAGAAATTTCTCCACCCATTAATTCAACCAACCTTTTGCTTATAGTAAGCCCTAAGCCGGTTCCTTCAATAGTATTTGCCAATCCTGTTCTAAAAAATTTGGTGAACAATTTATCCTGATCTTCTTTAGAAATACCTATCCCGGTATCTGAAACGGTAAACTGAACAGTAGCAACACCTGATTCTCTTTTCAGCAACTTTGTCTGTACAATTACAGAACCATTATTCGTAAACTTTACACCATTATTTACAAGGTTAACAATAACCTGACGGATTCGGGTTATATCACCATAGAGAACCTTTGGAATGCGTTCATCATGTTCATGATGCAGATGAAGGAAAGATTTTCTGGAATCTATTTTAGGTCGGAAAATTTCCAGAATGTCACTGATTTCACTTTCCAATTGAAATACGTTTTCATTCAATTCCAGATTTTCATCTTCAATAGTGGTAAGATCTAAAACATCACTGATCAAGCTATGAAGCATGTTACTACTGTAACTTAGATTCTTCACCATTTCAACTTGTTCAGGGTTCAGATCTGTTTCAGACAAAAGCTCAGAAATACCAACTATACCGTTAAGTGGGGTTCTCATTTCATGGCTAATAGTTGCCAGAAATTGAGATTTTGCTTTATCAGCAGATTCAGCTTTTACCTTTTCTACCTGAATTTCTTTAATAGCTTTATTTAGGGATTCACGGTCACGTACATACGAGCGTTTGAAAGTGAACAAAGAAAAACCAAGTACTATAATGGAAATAATACTTGCAATGGAAATATCTCTGATTCTATGGATCTCATTCGAATAAGGAACCGCAGCTGTGGGGTTAAAATATTCATAGATAGCGAAGCCTATAACAATAACAGAAGTTAATAGTATGAATACTAAATAAGCTCTGATTGGAAGAACGAGCAATCCGGATATAAAAATCAGAATGATAAATTGAATAATGGCACCCGTAATTCCCCCTCCCGGTAACCAGGCAAATGCCATGATCCCAAAACTCAAGCCAAAATAAATGGATGACATAATATTGAAAGAGACACCCTTTTTCTGAGCAATATAAATGCCCGTATAGGCTACAAAACCAAAAACGAAAATGGTTTTGATCAAAGTTTGATATCCGGCATAAAAGCTAAAGCCGGTCCAGAATAAAAATACAAGGATGGTTAAAAAGATTGCGATCTCGAATAACAGGATCTCAATCTTTTCGTTTTTGTCCTTAGTTGGTAATATGTTTTTGAGCCCCATCGCCATCGTTAGATAATATATAATATAACTAAAGAAATTAAGCTAAACGATTATCGAATCTATTTTTTAGGGATATTATGAAATACCTATAATCAAGGGTTCTCAATTTCAATAATCACTTCAATTTCTACCGCTAGGTTTACAGGAAGAGAACTCATGCCAACAGCAGAACGAGCGTGTTTTCCCTTTTCGCCAAAGATCTCGACCATGAAATCTGAATAACCATTAATAACCTGAGAATGTGCTGTAAATTCAGGAGTAGTATTAACCATTCCCAGAACTTTCACAACGCGAACTACTTTGCTGAGATCCCCGATCTCATTCTTAATTACAGCAAGGTGTTGGTAAGCTATACTTTTTGCAGCTTCGTACCCTTCTTCAATAGTAAGATCTACTCCAACTTTTCCCGTAATTCTGGAGCCATCGGGATTTTGAGAACCTTTTCCCGCAAGAAATAACAGATTTCCGGACCGAACTACATTAACATAGTTAGCAACGGGAGGAGCAATTTCCGGAAGTTCAATTCCAAGTTCTTGTAACTTTTGTTCAGGGGATTGGTTTTGGGCACAAAGAGCATTAGTTCCAATAATTAGAATGAAGAAAACGAAGATCTGTTTCATGTTCTGTTAGTTAGTTTAATTTCTTGAATATAGAAGAGAAAACTTGAAAGTAAACGATATTTCTTGAGTCAACTCTTCCAGAGTTGATAAGAATCAGCTTTTATTTTTGATGAGGTAAAACTCCGGAAGAGTTAAGGACGATGACTAGAATTTGAAATGAAAAGGAAGCAGGAGCTTCCTGATGGAATTCCGAACGAGACGTTCGGAACTAGTGAAACGCTGAATATTCTAATCAAGTTGTAATCCTCCTGAACCAGCAAAAATCTCACTTTTCATCTCCTTGAGAAGCAGATACAACTGTTTCGTCAAACAAAGAATCTTAGTGTTTTGTTACAATCGTTCGAAAAAAACCTTTTTCGTCATCCCGAATTTATTTCGGGATCTTTGTGATGTATTGAAAACGGATCAAAATCTAAATCTTAAATCAAAGCCTTTACTTAAGATCCTGAAACAAGTTCAGGATGACCTGACCTGAGATGTAGATGAAGAATTAGGATTCACCAATTCCTAATTCAAAATTAGACGTCAAAAGAAATACCCTGTGCCAGCGGTAACTCTTCACTCCAGTTTATGGTATTGGTTTGTCTGCGCATGTAAGCTTTCCAAGCATCAGAGCCGGATTCACGGCCACCACCGGTTTCTTTTTCGCCACCAAAAGCACCACCGATTTCAGCACCACTGGTACCGATATTGATATTGGCAATTCCGCAATCAGAACCGTGTGTGCTTAAGAAATTTTCAGCTTCACGCATATTCAGTGTAAACATCGCAGAACTCAATCCCTGCTTCACACCATTATGATAGCTCATCGCCTCATCAATAGTTTTGTACTTAATGAGATACAGAATCGGAGCAAAAGTTTCTTCCTGAACGATATCGAATTCATTTTTAGCTTCAGCGATAGCCGGACGAACATAAAAACCATCTCTGTCTAAAACTTCGCCTCCGAAAATCACTTTTCCGCCTTCTTTCTCTACTTGTTTGAGGGCATTTTGCATTGCATCTACTGCAAGCTGATCGATCATCGGCCCTACTAAAGTATCCGGCTCAAGTGGGTTTCCGATGTTCACATTTTCATAAATACTCAATAAACGTTCTTTGAATTGATCATACACTGATTCGTGAATGATAAGTCGTCGCGTAGAAGTACAACGCTGACCACAAGTTCCAACAGCTCCAAACACAGTTGCACGGATTGCCATTTCAATATCTGCATTTTCAGAAACGATGATCGCGTTATTGCCACCAAGTTCGAGGATGGTTTTTCCTAAACGTCCACCAACAACTTTAGCTACTTCTTTACCCATTCGGATAGAGCCGGTTGCAGAGATCAATGGAATACGCTCATCTTCTGTCATCCATTCGCCAACTTCTCTATCTCCGGTAACCAAACAGAAGATTCCTTCCGGTAGATTATTTTCTTTCAATACTTTGGCAACGATCTTTTGAATGGCAATTCCACAAAGAGGAGTTTTTTCAGAACCTTTCCAGATCATAGTATCACCACAAACTGCAGCTATCATTGCATTCCAGCTCCAAACAGCTACAGGGAAATTGAAAGCTGAAATAATTCCAACTGTTCCAAGCGGATGCCACTGCTCATACATTCTGTGATTTGGGCGCTCACTATGCATGGTGAGACCGTATAACTGACGACTTAATCCAACAGCGAAATCACAAATGTCAATCATTTCCTGAACTTCACCTAAACCTTCCTGATAGATCTTACCCATTTCGTAAGTAACCAGTTTTCCTAAAGGTTCTTTGAATTCACGAAGCTTATCTCCGATCTGACGAACAATTTCACCACGTTGCGGAGCGGGCATTTCTCTCCAAACTTTAAATGCTTCCTGAGATGCCTGAACTACTTCTTCGTATTGCTCTTTGGTAGTTGTAGTTACATTAGCAATTGTTTTTCCGTCAACAGGAGTGTAGCTGGTAATTTGATTTTTACTTTCCAGATAATTTCGACCAGTGCTAGTGCCTGCGTTTACCCCTTCAATTCCCAGTTTCTTTAAAAAATCCATGAGTTATTTTAGCTTCGTTTTTTTGATTCCGCTAAAGATAGAAAATCATTCTCCAAATAATTAGTATTAGTTACATGAGAAGTAATAGATTATGAAGTATCTTTTTA
>TARA_R100001480_G_scaffold105345_1_pt1 | contig 10158 bp, 21 predicted proteins | sample TARA_R100001480 | Tara Oceans TARA_R100001480 (sample SAMEA2622212) | marine metagenome | biome: marine biome (ENVO:00000447); feature: mesopelagic zone (ENVO:00000213) & marine oxygen minimum zone (ENVO:01000065); material: "saline water (ENVO:00002010), including plankton... | reverse complement strand
AAGCAGTCTAAAGAAACAATTAAAACAATTTCAGAAAGTTTTGGTTTTGATATTTCTTATTTCATATCAGATAATTATGAACTAAAAAATAAAAGCAATCTTTATTCTAAAGAAAAAGCACATGAACTTGTTAAGGTTAAAGATGCTATAGATTACAATGGTAGCCAAGCTATGCACTCTATAGGTCATTTAATTAATGCTATAAGAGATTATAGATCAAAGGCAATAAAAGGTTCTATTGGCACAGACGATTACATGAAAAAGTTTGATTTATACAAAGTGTCTGCTGAAAGAACTAAAAAAATGTCAGCACATTGGTGGCAAGAAAACAATCCCAGAACTTATATCGATATTAAAAGCGAAAGAAATATTGATAATGGTGTTGTAAAAGGGCAATCAACTTATTCCAGAACAGAAATATCTGTTAATCCTTTATGGTATCACAAGGTGTATAAGCACGGATTACATGGTGTCCAATACAAGGGAAGACCATGTTTTGTAATGAGTGTTGTACCTAACCCAATCAGAAGATTAAAAGAAGATAATATAGATGTTCACAAAGCTACTATATTACATTCACATGGTGGCGATATCACAATGCATAGCGATATGTGGTTGGCATCATTTAAACAATCTGATTATGAGATCAATAAAGTTGGTAAGGTTATAAGACCATCTGAAAGGATTTTATCTGTTAGTCCAGACCTTAGAAGAGCAGAAACCAATGTGTCCCAGAGAATAGGCAGAAATGTTATTGGCAGTCTATTGTCATAAGCTAAAACCTACTGCTACGTTATATGTGGCAGTAGGTGTTCAATTTTGCCGACAAAAAAACCAACCAATGTTAACGTTAACTTTTAGGAGTTTCAAATTGAAATTATCTACTGCAAAAATATATAAAATGTTTGGCTTAGATGCCTACAAAGAAAAGTATGGAGAGTATATCCATGACGTAGAAACATCTCTTTTAGAATGGCAATATCAGAATGTTGGAGAGTTTGTATTAAGCAATCCAAGTATGGTAGCTGAAAGTAATTATATTATTCTAGTCGAGATAAAGAACGAACTATGGATAAGAAATATGTTTAAAGATTATAATGAAGAGGAGAATTAAAGTGAGTAAAGAAGAACTACCAGAAGAGCCTAGCGAATGGCAAAATGCCATGTGGGAAATAGAGGGTTTAGTAAATGAAGAAGTTTCTAGACTGCAAAAGAAAAAAGATTTCTACATGGCAGATTTATTAAAGAGAGCATTATTTACAATTAAGAAAGGTTGCTAATGTCTTATGATAAAAATTATAAAATAAAACCTCGTTCTGAAGTTGAAAAATTAGTTTTGGATTTTGTAGTAAAAAACAAAATTTATGCAACATATGGAAAAGATACTGATGGAATATTTGAAGTTAAATTTATAGTGGAGGAAGAAAATGGATAAACCATCTAAGATAGACTTGTATGTAAACAAGTTAGAAGAAAGACAACGTGAGCATTATGAGAGAAAGGTAATGCTCATAAAAAAGATCAAGGCTTGGCTCAAATCAGAAATAGCTGATGTTCATGCAAATCCTCATGATGATGATGTTGATAGCAGAGAATTAGGTATTCTTGATGGCAGATACGAATGTGCCAGAGGGTTAATAACTCAAATAAAAAAATGGGAGAATGATTATGAATAAAGAAAGATTACAAGAATTAGTTATTGAGATGTATTGGGATTTTGATAGGCTATCTAAAAATGGACAACTTGCTTTAGAAAAGATTGCAGAGTTAGTTGACGTTCCTACTGAAAAAGAGATGAACTCTATCCCACTTGAAAAACATCTGGAGATGTTATAATGGATAATATAGATAGGTTTTTATTATTCTTACTTGGCATATGTGTAATGCTTATGTCCATTGTAACATTAGCTGATCCTAATAGTTATTATATGCAAAGTGTTGAGGGTATACTGATAACTATATTTATAGGATCAATAGGATTAACAATGATACTAGTTAGTTTTTACAGTATCTTTTTTAAAGAATAGGGGGAGGGATCACTCCTTATAGGTGCGTGAAAGTGGGTGCGTGAGGTTTGATTATTGCCCTCGACCTAAATGCTATATATCCCTAGATATTTGTTCCCTCATTCTTTTATTCGACAATTATTATGGGTAAAACTGCGATCCCTTTAAAGTATGAACAGTTAATATATGGAAAGCCACAAAAAAGGCTATTTTAAGCCTTGTGCAGAGGGTGTTACCTCCACCCTCTGTACGAATACTACCAAATTAACCTAGATGCTCTGTAGCAAGAGTATTCGCTGATTAAGGATAAACGATAATTATGCAAAAGAAAAAACACGATCAATTAAGAATTAGAGATAGTCTTAAGGATATACACATACAAATCCAGAAAGAAAATAAAAACAAAACACCTCAAGAATTAGGTATGAAAGAAAGGTTTGAAGATGTACCTACCAGATTATCAGATAGAGATAAGATTGGCAGAGTTGTTAAGGTGTCTAGTTCTGGAATTACGCACATGCGTAATGGCAGTACATTTGACGAGTAACTGTTAATGTTAACTTTTAGGAATTATTACTTATACAGTTGATACAAATCTCCAACATAAACATTAATCAACTATATGGAGAAATAAGTAATGAAAAATCTATTAGTCAAAAATAAGAAGAAAAACTTTTTGCGTTTAATATGTCTGACTGAAAATGAAAAAAGGATTATGCAAAAATATAATTGCGTAAGTCCTAAGTTAAGAATTTTATTTGCAAAAAGGGTTAATAGATAAAAAATAAATTGAGGGCGAACTTGGAGAGGTTCGCCCTCTTTTGCGTAGTAAGAAGTGAGAGCATGAGAAAATTACTCACTCAAGACAAACATAATCCCACCTTTGTATTAAGTCAACTTAATCTCCAACTTTCATAATATTCTTTTATTGGCTTAACAATCCCACCTATATTATTTTCCAAAAACTCTAAGTCTGGTCTAGATAAATTCTTATCTGTCAGCAATTTCATTAGTACGTTGTAGCAACTAGATCCACCTGCGACCTTTACCGACCTAATACATTCGTAAACTTTTCTTCTTAAAATATGTATGTTGTCATTATTTGTGTCGTGATTAGCGACAATTCTGGGAGAATAATTACTAGCTTTTATTCCCACCATACCAGACAAATTAAAATCAGATGCCAACTTATCCAATATTTTATAATTATCTAATGATATACTATCATGCGTTAATAACGTATCTAGGCATGTTTGATCTACAATTCTCATTCTAACTTTATTAGAGTTGCCTACAAACTCTGGCTTAACATTCTTATTGTTAAAAGGGTATGTCTTCGTCATCTTCTTTTTCATAATAGCTTCTTATTGGTGGCTTTTTATATTTAGGTTTATCTGGCATAAGCATATCTTCTGCAGTTTCCATATCCTCTGCACTTATGTATCTTGATGTTGCCTTATCAAAACACAACATGCAATCCCCAATAGAACCCACCCAAGAAAATCTACACTTCCAAATTAATATCTGGCTCATACTTGATGTTGATGGATTAGGTCTATGAACTGTTAATCCTATATCAGCTTTGGCAAACCATGAAGCACTACCAGAGATATCATATCCCTTTGGTGGTGGCACAGTCCCATCATCTTTACGCATCATCTTAGTTGGGTGGGCAACAAACCAGATATGTATTCCATGTGCTTGAGCAAAAACTCGTAACGTAGTTAACATATCTGATATCCAATCAGTTTCAGAAGTTATATTTTCTTTTGAGATATAATTATATGGATCGACTACCACTCCTCTGATCCCATGTCGCATAACTGCCACTTTCATTCTTTCCATTATGCTTTCAAGTGATGACAATGATCCATCAGCTTGATACAAAAATGAGAAATGATCTTGAACAAACTTCTTTCCCTCTTCCAAATCTTGCTTTGTTAATTTAGGTGTCATGCCATCAAAAAATGGTTTACCCATATGCTTACTAATAAGTTTAGCTATGTGTATTCGTGGCTCATTTTCAAAAGAACAAATACCAAATTTCCAATCCTTTTCTTTAGCTATATTAACCATTATCTGATCTACAAATTCAGATTTACCACTTGATGGGTGTCCAGTAACAACTGTTAACTGTCCCTCTACAACTGTGTATAATGGATCAACCTCTGTGTAGCCAGTAGACACACCAGAGCCAACCCCTTTTTCATAAATGTCATCAACTTCATCATAAAAATGTGAAGCATCATACAAACCTGAAACTGGATAAGGTACTGGGTTAGCAGTTATTTCATCTAACTTTTCCTTGCCATGTTTGGTTAAAACTTCATTGGCATCTTTACAGTCTTGTGGGTATTCTATCTTGAAGCATTTATCCTTACCAATTCTTCTGGCTAACTCTTCTGCCATAGCTTGACCAGACTTATCGCTATCCATTGCTATGACGACCTTTTGGCAATCATCTAATTTTTTCTTTGCGTTCCAGATGAATTTAAATTTGCTATCTTCTTTAGCATCAATCTTGCCATCTACAACTTTCATAACTGCACCATGAGGTATAGATACTACTGACTTATATCCAACCTCAATGAAACTTAGGCAGTCCATTTCGCCCTCACAAATAATCATAAAATCATTATCATTTACGTTATCTATATTGAAGAAGTTTACTGCTGATCCTTGAGATGAAAACCCTTTGTCTGGGAATGATCTTATCTTGGCGAACTCTGTTTTTTCATTGCTGACATAAGGGAAAACTATACAAGGCATCTCCTTTTTTTCTGACGCAATGTAATGATGCTTGAACTTTAATCCTACATTTTTAGCAGTCTGTTCTGATATCCCTCTGCTATTCAAATATGTTATACTGCCATTCTCTGTTGTTAAATCTCTCCACCTATTATCGTCAACAGCATGAACCACAGTTTCTCTCCTTATTAATCTGAAATTATTTTCCTCAAACTTAACAAATCCATTCTCACTACAATGCCAACAATTATAATAAACTGACTTGTCATCTACTTTTAACGATAATGTTTTTTGATCTTTTTTCTTCCTCTGACTAGAGCAAAAAGGACAGTTGACCTTGTGTTGACCACTACCCAATCTTAGGGCATTTGCCCTTATATTTTGTTTTAATTCCATTATTCTCTCCTACGCATGAAAAAAAAGATAGTGTCATAAAAACACCTCGTCAACAAAAAAATTTAGTTTGATTATTTGTTTACAGTTTGATTACAAAGTAACGGCAATAGCCGTTTTTGAGATGCCAATCCAAATGTTAACATTAACATCTACTAGTAATACTAGTTATAACTAGTATATATATATATTATATTACTAGTTATAACTTGTATTGTTATAACTAGTAGGGGAAACTTCTTGCTTGAATAGTTTTTTTTAATTTTTCACCAAGATACCTAGCAACGACTGGTTTGCTAGTTAATATATCTTTTATCATTTTAAATAATCTATCTGGGTTTAATTCTGCAAGATCGCAAACATCAGAAAAATCCTGAGTTAAAATCCACTTAGACACAGATAGTTTTTCTTTGGTACTTCCTAAGTAGCTATCTGAAATCGCTTGGCAGATCACATATTTCCATAGGCGACACTCGGACATGAGTTCTCGGTCTTTCTCTATCCAATCCCCAATATATATGCTTTTGCTTGACTTGTCTGTCATTAACATAAATCTTCCCTTGCATACAATCCAGAATTACACTTTCATCTAAATCTGGTCTTCTAGAAGCATAATGTATAATTAACTCTACTTTGACATCAGTTTCAATAAGATTTTCTAAAGTTGGACATTGATTGGCAAATAATTTCTCATAATTCCTAGCTTTTTCAGATTTAATTACACCCATTCTTTTCCCAAAACTGACTATTTTCCTAGAGTTTGACTTACTCGCAGGTTCTCCCTCTATGGTAAATAAAATTTTTTTATTGTTTTCTATTGACATATATAGAGTTCCATAATAGTTTCAAAAGTGCGTAGGAGAAGACACATGAAAATAACAAATAAATTTGGTATGCCTAAACCATTCGTGGATTTTGCCAGAAACGATAAATATAGTAAAGGCAAAGCTGACATTTCAGTAACAACATTAATAGACAGTCCCAGAATAAGAATATTAAAAGAACAGCATCATGACAAAATTGAAGTTGATGCAGTTGATATGATCTGGTCGTTATTTGGAACGGCAGTACATTCTGTTTTAGAAAGTACAGAAGATACGGAAAACGACATTACAGAAGAACGACTGTATTCTGAAATAGATGGTTGGGTTTTATCTGGTGCAGTTGACAGACAGGAAATGTCAAACAACCAAATAAATATTATAGATTACAAAGTTACGTCAGTCTGGTCTGTTATTTACGGAAAGCCAGAATGGGAAAACCAATTAAACTGCTATGCCTACCTTGTAGACGATAAAAATGCTTTCAAAGAAAGCAACGTAACTAGCCTTAAAATATGTGCCATACTAAGAGATTGGAATAGGAGAGATAGCGAAAGAAAAGTAGACTATCCAAAAGCACCTATTGTATTTGTAGACATACCATTATGGAGTTACGAGGATAGGCTAAAATACATAAAAGAAAGAATGAAACAACATCAAGAAGCACAGATAATGTTTGATGTTTATGGCAATGTAAATCCATGTGTTGATAAGGATATGTGGAAAAAAGATGATACTTGGGCAGTAAAGAAAAAAGGTCAGAAGAGAGCATTGAGAGTTTTAGATAGCGAAGAAGAAGCTATCAAGTACATGGAATGGCATAATGAAACTGACAAAGCCTATGTCAAAAAAACAAATTTAGAAATGGAATTTCGAGTTGGAGAATATACTCGTTGTGGCAACTATTGTTCAGTTGCTGATTTTTGTAACCAATATAAAGAGAGGATAAAATGAAAGAACAAAAAACAAAAAAAGTTATTAGAAAAGTTAAGAAAAGTGGTGTTGTTAAATTAAAGCCAAAGATTACAAGCACACGACCTAAAGAAAGATCGTTGATAGCTGAACACATAGCAGAAGCTACTGGTAAAGGAAAGCCACAAGATGTGTTTTTTCTCTGCAGAATTTATATAAAAATAAGAGATAAGATAAGGGAGTGGAATAAGTTGTAATGGCTCAGATAAATGAAAAGTTAAGTAAACTTCTCAAGGAAGTTGGGGAAGTTGTTGATTTAAAAAACAAATCAAGTGCAGTTTGGTCATTGCCACAAAATCAAAATGTGATGATTGTTAAGCATAAAGCATTAGAAAAAATATCGGCTCATTTAGGTATGTGGTTTGATGCACCAAAGATTGTTGAAAGTGATACTGAAAAGAAAATAGTGTCGTTGGTTGTGCAAGGATATATTGATGATGGCAAAGGGAAAAATACTGCTTGGTCTATTGGAGAAGTAAGTCCAGACAATTATAAGACTTATGCAAAACAAAGCAGTTATCCTTATGCTATGGCAGAGAAAAGAGCCATAGATCGTGTGATATTGAAACTCTTAGGTGTTCATGGGGATTTTTATTCTCAAGCTGAAATAGATGAAGCAGAAACATCAGATAATAAACCAGATACTAAAATGGTTGCTATGATTAAAGATATGTTTTTGACATTTTTAAAAGCACAAACAACCAGAGAGGACTTGGTGGCATTTTGGAAAAACAATCCAGAGCCACTAGGACAACTAAGGGCAATGTCTGAGGTTGCTCGTCAAGAAGTAGAAGATGCTTTCAAAGAGAGAGCAAAAGAAATTAAACAAGGAGAAAATTAATGGAAGAAAACAACTATGGTGCAACTGGAGCTTTGTTTGTTGCAAAGCAAAAGAGAAGCGAAAAAAGTCCAGACTATAATGGTCTTTTAGAATTAGATATTGATGTTGTTAATGACCTCATAGCTCAAAAGAATGAGGGAATAGAGCAACCTAAAGTAAATCTTGTGGGTTGGAAAAAGGTAGCAAAGTCTGGGAATTCCTACCTAAGAATAATAGCCAACATAGAAAAAGAAAGACAAGATAACACCCAGAGCTACCAGAAGCCAAAAGAAGAGCCTAATCCATCTGATGATAAATTAGATGATCCAATACCATTCTAAAGGAGATATAAATGGAAGAAGAAAATATACCTAGTGTTAAGTTTGAAGCAGTCAAAACATCTATGATGCAAGACAAAAATGGAACTAATATAAGATTGACAATACACCCTAATGATGTCCCACAAGACTTGCATAAGGATTGGGTTGGATCAAGATATATGGTTGTCATGGTAAAACTTAATGAAGATGGAACTCCAGACATAAGGGAAGAAAATGTCTAAATCTCAAAAGAAATCAGAGAATAATGCAGACATATCTTCTGATTTTTTAACAGTAGATGGTGTTGCTAGATATCTATCAATAAGTAAGCAGATGGTTTTAAAGCTAACAAAAAACCCAGAGGAAAACTTTCCTCAAGGATATGGCATAATAAAATCTGAAAGCAGAACAAAAAATCTTTACAAGAAAGAAGATATAATTGCTTGGGTAGAAAGTAAAAAAGGTTAACGTTAACTTATGCGTACTTTATACGAAACTGTTGATGACCTTAGATCAGAAAAAAATGTTATAGGCTACGTTTCACAATGTTGGAACGTAGCTTCTTTTAAATTACCCATGTCATATAAAATAGATTATGCCATGTATCGTAATGATAAGTTAATAGGTTTTGCAGAGGTTAAATGTAGGACACATATCTTTGGAACATTCCCAACATACATAGTATCTTTAGCAAAGGTATTAGAAGCCAGAAGACTTGGCAGAGAAACAAATACAACTCCAATATTAATTGTATCGTGGACAGACAAAGTGGGTTATCTAGATTTTTTTAGTCATCACCAGATTAAACAAGGTGGAAGATCAGATAGGAATGACTGGCAAGATCAAGAGCCTATGTGCCACTTTGATTTAAAACATTTTAAAGGAATAGGAAAACACACATGAAACTAGCTGATGGATATGAAGATGCTTTTGTGGGAAGCACCATAAGTGCTTTTAGTAGAAAGCAAATTGCAGTATATGATTATGATAAATGCTTGTTAATACTGATGCACGACTATGGCATGGAAGAAGAAGTAGCCATAGAGTGGTTTCATTTTAACGTAATAGGATCGTGGGTAGGAGAAGACACCCCAGTATTCATTAACCAACACTCAATAAAAAACATAGAAGACTACTTGGAGGAAGAAGATGAAGAAGAGAAAGCAGACACTAAATAAAGCAAGGGACTTAATCATGGGAGATAGGGCGAGTTCATACGGAGATGCACACAAGAACCATGATCGTATAGCTAAAATGTGGTCTGTAATCTTAAAGAAAGAGATTACTGTAGAGCAAGTTTACCAATGTATGATAGTAGTAAAGCTATCAAGACTAATAGAAACACCTAATCATGAAGATAGCTATGTGGATATCTGTGGATATTCTGCACTAGCTAGTGAAGAAACCTCATCTGAATAAACAAGTTCATTGTTGCAAGGTGGTCGCCAGAACCCTAGTTCAAGACCATCTTAAAACAATGGTTATCTCACTTTTACTTTGTCATTTGATTTTGTGCGTTGAGTCGCTGCGACAGGAATACCTATTATATCGTAAACTTTTAGCTATTAGTTAACGTTAACTTTTACCCTGCCTTTTTAAATCCTGCAGTTCTCATTAATATTAAACCTTGTCGCATTAGATCATTTATCTTCTCTCTTCTAATTCTTTTAAGGTTTAGCTTAGTTTCTTCTGGTATTCGTGGGTTGCGTTCTATCTCTTTAATCTGCCTTAGTAATCTGTTTCTTGCATTATCTATGGCTTTTATCCTACCTGCAATTCTTAACTGATCCTTATATCTTGTAAACAGACCTCTTACTGCTTCCCCATCTCCAGACTTCTTAGCAAGGTCTATTCTTGCAAGTACCGTGAATAGGTCTTGTCTGTTCTCTAGATAATTGCCTACATCTTCTCTTTCACTAGGACTTATTACTACTTTTCTAACTAGTGGTACTGCCCTCATTATATCGCCTTCAAAGTCCCCTTTGAGAGCATCAATGATATTAAATGGTGCTTCTAAAGAGCGTTGAGCAAATGCTCCCGTGCCACCTGCAAAGTAATCAAACCAGAACTCTAATGTA
>TARA_R100001480_G_scaffold15858_1_pt1 | contig 10264 bp, 6 predicted proteins | sample TARA_R100001480 | Tara Oceans TARA_R100001480 (sample SAMEA2622212) | marine metagenome | biome: marine biome (ENVO:00000447); feature: mesopelagic zone (ENVO:00000213) & marine oxygen minimum zone (ENVO:01000065); material: "saline water (ENVO:00002010), including plankton... | reverse complement strand
GCGACGAGCCGGTCCGATTCCTGTTGGGCGCCGAGAGCCCTGAGGCGGCGGAGAAACTGCGGGCTGAAATCGAGGCGATGCGTGCTGTCGGTAAACTGCAGGAGTTGGTAGAGAGCATGCGGTTGGATTGAGGTGCGGCTAACACCGTTTGCTGTGGAGCAGAAAAAAGGGGCTACCTTGCGGTGGCCCCTTTTGGGTGTTTGGTGGAGGCGGCGGGAGTTAAATTACAAACGTAACACTATGAAATAATTGAAAATACTCTGCGTAATCCTGTGCTCTATACCGCCAAATATACCGTCACTTGTCTTTCTTGCTCGGGTTAAATTGAGCTTGGGGACGCTCATGCTCAGCCTTAACCAATGCTAGCAGCATCAGCAGTGGCTCGCTAGACAAGGGGGCTGCCATCGCATAACCACTTCAGAAAACGCTCAGCACGCTTGGTATGGTATCTGGCATCCCAACCCGAAAAGGCGATGCCAAACCATGATGATGAAGATACTAAAGCACCCTGCGGTCCAACTGGCCATCAAGTGTTATGAAACCACCATGCTGATTCTTCTGGGCTACATTATTTTCTACGGCCTGCAGAGCCTGGTCTCCACTTACCTGATTGTGGGTAACTCGGGAGCCTAACGCCCACATAAACGCCGCGACGCCAGGAGCTCCGGAGCGAATTCGATGTGCTTGTTAGGTGTTTCTGTGCACAACATTCAATTCTTCAAGCGCATCGATAATATTTGAAATACTTTCATCGACGTCTCTCTCTCCTATCTTATGTTCGTACAAATAAACGATCATGTTGATTGTGTTCGTTAAACACCAAACCGCATTTGAATACCTATAGGCTGAAAACTTCCAGTCTACGCTTACTGCTATATCTGGTCTGGAGCATGCATTTTTGAGTTCTAGAGATGGGTGGACAGCCAAGTCTCTATATTTTATTACTTGAACAACAAAATCTCGAAATGTTTTTAGCGTATCTCCATTTAACTTAAATACCCTTCTTATAACCTCGACAATCTGTTTTCCGCGTGAAGTCCCATTATCTTTCCACGCTCGGATATCTTCATCTTTTATCTTTGCAAACGGACGCAGTGTATCGTAAAGCGCATCCAATGCGATCCCACAAGATACAAAAACCTGTATCGAAGGAGTTAACTCAGAAACTAACAGAGCTTTCTGTTGATCAGTGTCCTCGCTCCAGTTTTCGGAAATTTTTTCTGAAGCTGACTTTGCATTTTTTAAGTGATCGTGACCCGCCTTCAGCCATAAAGGTATTACATTGTATGCTGTAGACAAGATTAACTTTGATTCTTGTTTTCCGCTTTCATTTAAGGAAATCGTGAAATCACCAGGCAGCACCCCCACCTTCATTCCTTTAAAAATTAAGACTCCACCTGACACAGAAAAAGCGCTCCCGTGATTATTTTTGTGATTCTTCCTAACAGTAAATTAGAAAGGCCAGACCGTATAACACCCCGCCTGCTAATGCCAGCATGCCGTGCGCGACACCCAAACTCCTGCTGTGTATCATCCGGTTCAGAACTCGAAGACAGACAAGGACAGCCCGCTTGAACACCGAGAACCACTCCCAGACCGCCACATTCATTTGGTCCGTTGCAGACCTCCTGCGTGGTGACTTCAAGCAATCCCAGTACGGCCGAGTGATCCTGCCCTTCACTCTACTGAGACGCCTTGAGTGCGTCCTAGAGTCTAGCAGGGACACAGTTCTGGCTACCGCCAAAGCCAATGCCGATAAAACAGATGCTGTAAGAGAGAAGCTGCTACTGAGGGCGGCCGGTCAGCAATTCTTCAATGCCTCCCCCCTGACACTGGGCAAGCTGTCCGATACACAGACTGCAGATGACCTGTTGAGCTATGTCCAGTCCTTCAGCCAGGCAGCCCGGGAGATCTTCGAGCACTTCCACTTTGAGGACTTCGTGCAACAACTGTCCAGCGCCAACCTGCTCTATCAACTGGTTCAGCGGTTTGCCAGTATTGACCTGAGCCCGGATCGAATCAGCAACTTCGGCATGGGGATCATCTTCGAGGAGCTGATCCGCAAGTTTGCCGAGAGCTCCAATGAGACAGCAGGGGAGCACTTCACTCCCAGGGATATCGTTCACTTAACCACCTCACTGGTTCTGACAGGCCAGGAGCACAAGCTCAAGCCCTCCAGCATCATCACCATCTATGACCCTACAGCTGGTACAGGTGGCTTCCTCTCGGAGGGTGACGAGTACATCCAGCAGGTAAGCCAGGGAGTGACTGTTTCCCTGCATGGGCAGGAACTCAACCCGGAGTCCTATGCCATCTGCAAGGCCGATATGTTGATCAAGGGGCAGGCGGTAGAAAACATCAAGCTGGGCAATACACTCTCTGACGATCAGCTGGCAACGCTTCGAGCGAACTTCATGCTGGCTAACCCACCGTTTGGCGTTGAGTGGAAGAAAGTCCAGAAGCAGGTCGCTGATGAGCATAACCTCCGTGGCTTCGATGGGCGGTTTGGTCCTGGCTTGCCTCGGGTATCCGATGGCTCTCTGCTATTTCTACTTCACCTGGTAAGTAAGATGAAGGATGCCAAGGAGGGTGGCTCTCGCATCGGGATCATTCTGAATGGATCTCCCCTGTTCACCGGAGGTGCCGGTAGTGGTGAGTCTGAAATCCGCCGTTACCTGTTGCAGCATGACCTGGTAGAGGCGATCGTGGCACTGCCCACGGATATGTTCTACAACACCGGCATTGCTACCTACATCTGGATCCTGTCCAACAACAAGCCAGCAGAGAGAAGGGGTAAGGTACAGCTGATCAATGCCACCAGCCGCTACAGCAAGATGAGGAAGTCCCTGGGGTCCAAGCGCCAGTATGTGGATGAGGCTAACAGTGACGCCATCGTGCGGGCGTATGGTGCCTTCAAGGAAACAGAGGAAAGCAAGATCTTCCCGGTCGATGCATTCGGTTATCGCCGCATCACCGTGGAGCGCCCCCTGCGGCTGAACTTCCAGGCGAGCCCTGAACGGCTTGCCAGGCTGGCAGAGGAGAAGCCCCTACAGAAGCTGGAGGATGATCAGCTACAGGCCCTGGAGGCCGCCTGTGGCAGCCTTGATCCGGAGGTGGTGTACACAGACCGTACCGCCCTCAGCAAGGCCCTGAAGTCAGCTCTCAAGGCCCTGGGGTTCAAGCTGGGTGCAGCGCAGCTGAAGTCCGTCATGAATGCTCTGGCAGAGCGTGATCCTGAGGCTGCCACCTGCACCGACAGGGACGGCAACCCCGAGCCAGATACCAGCCTGCGGGACAACGAGAACGTGCCCCTGGGGGAATCCATCTACGAGTACTTCGAACGTGAGGTTAAGCCCCACGTCCCGGATGCCTGGATTGATGAGAGCAAGCGGGACCCCTTGGATGGTGAGGTTGGCATTGTTGGTTTCGAGATACCCTTCAACCGACACTTCTACCAGTTCGTACCACCCCGGCCCCTGGAAGAGATCGATGCTGACCTGAAGGCCTGCACGGACCGGATTAAGGCGATGATCGAGGAGCTGTCGGCGTGAGCTTTCCGAGGTATCCGGAGTACAAGGATTCAGGGGTGGAGTGGCTTGGGAGGGTACCTAAGCACTGGGAGATAAAGCCTTTCTTTAGTAGGTTTGCTGAACGTAGGGAATCTAACCGAGGGATGCAAAACGATAACCTTCTGTCCCTGAGTTTCGGAAGGATTGTTAACAAAGATATAAACACTCTGGATGGTCTACTTCCGGAATCCTACGAGACCTACCAGGTAGTGCATCCCGGGGACATTGTCTTTCGTCTGACTGATCTGCAGAACGATAAACGCAGTCTGCGTTCAGCTATCGTTTCGGAAAAGGGAATCATTACCTCGGCCTACCTGGCCGTGGCAGGGCTCGGGATAAGTAATGACTTCGGAGCCTATCTGTTCAGGTCTTATGACTCGATGAAGGTATTCTACTCGATGGGCGGCGGACTCAGGCAGTCTATGAAGTTCGAAGACATGAAACGTCTTCCGATTCCCTGCCCACGGCATGAAGAACAGGCGCAGATCGCCCACTTCCTCGACCACGAAATCGCCAAGATTGATGCTCTGATCCAGGAGCAGCAGCGGCTGATCAAGCTCCTGAAGGAGAAGCGTCAGGCGGTCATTTCCCATGCCGTGACCAAGGGGCTGGATCCTACTGTGCCTATGAAGGAATCAGGGGTGGAGTGGTTGGGGGAGGTGCCGGAGCACTGGAAGGTGGGTTTCTTAGGTTACTACAGTCGAATTGATACAGGGGCCACACCTGACCGATCGAACCCTGGCTACTGGAACGGCGATATTCCTTGGGTAAAGACTGGCGAAGTTAACTACGAGTTAATAACTTCTACCGAAGAAAACATTACCACTGACGGAGTAAAAAATTCTGCTGCCCGGGTCGCTCCCGCTGGCACCCTGCTCATGGCCATGTATGGGCAAGGAGTGACCAGAGGCCGCGTTGCTATTTTAGGAATTGATGCAGCATATAACCAGGCATGTGCTGCCATTTCACCACTAAATGGCTTAGATGCTGAGTTCCTACGGTTGTATATGGTTGCTGCCTATACCTTTATTCGTGACCACGGCAATGAAACAAGTCAGATGAATTTGAGCTCCTCGTACATATCTAAGATTCCCGTCACGGTACCAGAGTCGATAAAAGAGCAAACTGCGATTACCAAGTACTTAGCTAACGAAATGGGCAAGTTTACCAATTTGATAAGTGAGGCAGTAAGGTCGAAGCAGTTACTTGGGGAACGCCGCTCCGCCCTCATCTCCGCGGCCGTCACCGGCAAGATTGATGTCCGCAACTGGAAGCCACCTGCCGACGAGAGCGCCTTCGATGAACAGGTGCGCCAGGCGGGCCTGGAGCTGGCGTCATGAGCCAGGGCCGCAGCATCCGCCTGTTCCTGGTCGATGGTCCACGTGATTCTTGATTCAGGTTCCAAAATCAACGAGAGATCCTACCCTTTATGAAAGGTCAGCCAATAAAAATAAGTACCAAACGAGTGTGGATGCATAAAGCTATAAATAACCCAGACTTCGCTGCAGAAAGCGTGCTCAGCAACGATCCATGGCTCTTTGTTGAGCTTTGGTTAAAGCGTAATAAGAAGGAAGATGCGCTGGCTTTCTGGCTACAGGCTCGTCGATTTTCAGAGTCGGCTCGAATGATGTCTGTCGAGTCAGCCCCGCTAACTCTTTACTATGCATTTCTGAACGCTACAAAGGCTTTACTTCTAGTGCACTCTCAGGCCCATGGTTCTAGGCATGGGGTATCTGGCGCCAGAGTCGAGTCAGCAAAAACCACATTGGCCAACGAGATCGTGGAATTTAAGTCAGGGGGAATCCTGCCAGCGCTTTGCTCTTACTTTGGAGAAAGTGCTACATCAGATAAATATGACCTCAAGTCGCTTTTGTGGAATCTCCCTTATGTTCACCGCGCTTTCAGACACACATTCACATCTGAAGCGGAGCTGTTCATTCCGTTAGAGAACGTTTGCTACGTCTCTAAAGAAAATACTAGTGAGGCTTGGTTTCAAGCGCAAGTGGTTCCTAGATACACGGATGGCAGGATCCTAAGGCACCTTCCTGCATCATTCGAGGCTTTCGAGGATGGTGGTATAACTTATGTGCGTAGGCCGAGACGATTCCGTTGGCTAAGAGGCACTTCAACTGCCGCGGAGAAGGGACAGGCTCTTGCTCGCCTATGTTCCTACCACGCAACTACCCGTCGGGTAGTTGTACCAATAACTGGGAACAGAGACCTCTGGTATCTGAAGAAAGCTATGAAGAAAAACCGATTAACTGAACGACACGGGCTCACCATCATCTTCGCTGCAATGCATCGATTGAGCGAACTTGCGCGCTATGATCCCAAGGGTCTCGAACAGCATCTATGTGGAAAAGCTAACTGGCTACTGTCTGAGTTTGTTGAGCATTCATCGGACCAATTCATCGATCAAATGGCATCTGAAATTACTGGCTTCCAATTTTGGAGACCAAGAATAAGGTCATGATGAAGGGGGTCAAGATAAGGAGTTTTAAAGAACTGATAATAGGGGTTGTCGATGGCGGATAGTAGGGAAATCCAGTTCCAGCATGACATCATCCAGGAGATGCTCGAAGGAGGTTGGCTCACAGGGCCTGCCTCGGGCTATGATCGTACCACTGCCCTCTACACCGAGGATCTGCTGACCTTCGTCCAGGAGGCCTACCCGGACCGCTGGGAGAAGTTCTGCAAGAACAACCCCCAGGACCCTGCCGGTGCCCTGGTGAAGGCTGTGGTCAGGGAGCTGGACAAGCACGGTACCCTGGAAGTGCTGCGTCATGGTTTCAAGGTGCCGGGCGTAAAGATCGACCTCTGCAGCTTCCGTTCCGACCATGGCATGAACCCTGAGGCCCAGGCACGGTATACCGCCAACCGGCTGCGCGTGGTGCAGGAAGTCTCCTACTCGCCTCATGCCCGGGAGGGTGAGTACAACCCCCGCCTGGACCTGGTGCTGTTCGTCAACGGTATCCCTACTGCCACCTTGGAACTAAAGAGCCAGTTCAAGCAGTCGGTGGAGAATGCCAAACGGCAGTACCGGCAAGACCGTCCTCCGAGAGATCCTGTCACCCGCAAGCCGGAACCCCTCCTAACCTTTAAGCGAGGTGCCTTGGTTCACTTCGCCGTCAGCCAGGCAGAGGTGGCCATGACCACTAAGCTGAACGGCAAGGCAACGTACTTCCTGCCTTTCAACCAAGGCAGCCTGGAGGGCGGTGCCGGGAACCCACCGCCGCCTGACGACGGCACCTATGCCACGGCCTACCTCTGGCGTGAGGTCTTTGAGAAAGATGCCTGGCTCACCATCCTGGGCCGCTTCCTCCACTTGGACCGGGAGGAGATTCAGCACTTCGATGGCAGCAAAGATTATAGGGAGACACTGATCTTCCCCCGCTACCACCAGTGGCAAGTCGTCAATCAACTGGTTCAAGCAACGAGGGCTGAAGGCCCCGGGCACAAGTACCTGATCCAGCACAGTGCAGGCTCCGGCAAGTCCAACTCCATAGCGTGGGTCGCTCATCAGCTGGCTTCGCTGTATGACGACACTGGCAGCAGCAAGCTCTTCAATTCCGTGGTGGTGGTCACTGACCGCACTGTGCTGGACAGCCAGCTGCAGAACACTATCTACCAGTTCGAACATGCACAAGGTGTAGTGCGCCCCATTACCCGGGACATTGGCAATCAGAGTAAGTCTGAACAATTGGCCGAAGCCCTGTCCACTCAAACCCGTATCATCATCGTCACCATCCAGACCTTCCCGGCTCTGTTTGATGTCCTGGACAAGTACCCAGAGCTGGCCAGTGGCCGCTACGCCGTGATTGCCGATGAAGCCCACTCCTCACAGACGGGCTCCTCTGCCACCAAGCTGAAGGCTATCCTGGGTGCCGACAGGCCTGAGGGGGACGAGATCAGTGCCGAGGAACTTATGCGTGCCGCTGTGCGGTCCAGAAAGCCAAGCGAGACCATCAGCTACTACGCGTTTACTGCCACCCCCAAAGCCAAGACACTGGAGCTGTTCGGCCGCCCTCCCAATCCAGAGCAGCCCGCCAGCAAGGACAATCTGCCCGAGCCCTTTCACTTGTACTCGATGCGTCAAGCTATCGAGGAGGGCTTCATCTTGGATGTCCTGCGTCGCTACACCACGTATGACACAGCCTGGAAACTCTCCCACCCCCACGGTGACGATACCGAGGTGGAGACCCGCAAGGCCTCCGCTACCCTGGCCCGATGGGTTCGTCTTCACCCGTACAACATCAACCAGCGAGTAGAGATTATCGTCGAGCACTTCCGGGAGCACGTTCGGCACCTGCTAGACGGGCAAGCCAAAGCTATGGTGGTCACCAGTAGCCGCCAACAGGCAGTCCGCTATGCCCTGGCCATGCGGCGCTATGTTGCTGACATGAGTTACAAGGGCGTACACCCCCTGGTCGCCTTCTCCGGCACAGTGCCCCCTGATGATGTGATCCCGGAGGAAGTGTCCGAAACCAGCAGCCTCCTTAATCCTGGTTTGAAAGGCAGGGATCTGGCGGATGCCTTCGATACCGCTGACTACAACGTGATGATTGCTGCCAATAAGTATCAGACTGGCTTCGACCAGCCCAAGCTGTGTGCCATGTACGTGGACAAAAAGCTCCAAGGCGTCGACTGCGTGCAGACGCTATCCCGGCTCAACCGTATCTTCCCGGGTAAAGAAACCTTCATTCTGGATTTCTTCAATGACCCCAAGGATGTGCTGGCCGCCTTCGCACCTTACTATGGGAGGGCAGAGCTAGAGGATGTGTCCGATACCCAGGTCGTCTATGACATCCAGAAGACTCTGGAGCAGGAGGGTATCTACCACGGTGAGGAAGTCAGTGGCTTTGCCCAGGCATTCTTTGATCCCAAGGCACCTGCCTCCAAGCTGAGCTTCTACTGCCAGCCAGCGGTGGGGCGCTTCAATGTCCGCTACAAGGCCGCCCTAGAGGATGTGCGGATATGGATGCACGCAGGGGACACGGCAGAAATGAATGGCGACCGTGAGGGCCTGAAGCGGGCAGAGCGTGAACTGGAGGAAGCAGGCAAAGCCAAGGACGCCTTAGAGCTATTCCGAAAAAACCTGCAGAGCTTCTACCGGGCCTACGAATTCTTGTCCCAGATAGTCCACTACGACGACCCAGAGCTGGAGCAACTCTGTGTCTATGCCAAGCACCTGTATCCGTTGCTGCGATTGGACCGGCTGGAAGAGGAGACGGTGGATGTCAGCGAACTCTCCCTGACGCACTACCGGCTCACCAAGCGGGCAGAGCTGGAGCTACGCATTGCGGAGGAAGAAGGCGAGTACGGGCTGAAGCCAATCACTGAGTTGGGCTCAGGCAAAGCACACGACCCGGAAAAAGAGCGGCTGAGTGAAATCATCAATCGCCTGAATGACCTGTTCGGTGCGGAGGTGAGTGATGACGACAAACTCCACTTCGCCAATGGTATCGCTGACCGTATAGAGCGGGATGATGAGGTAATGGCTCAGATCCGCAATCATCCCACAGATCAGGTAATGCATGGGCTGTTCCCCAAGCGGGTGACGGATGCGGTGCTGGATGCCTTGGGTGATAGCGGGAAATTGTCTGAGCCCATACTGGATAGCGAAGAAACTAACCGGCGGTTTGCTTTGCTGATACTGCAATTGCTGGCGGGGCGAGGGCGGCTGGAAGAAAATCACTCACGTTTGATCTAAAAATGTTCGCCAAGGCAGATGCCGCCAAGATGTCTCCTTCCACCTCAAAGCAGCCTAGAACGGCAGAAAAAATCCCGCCGTAGCGGGTCGGACGTCAGGAGTTCTGCTTAAGCCTTACGGCGCAGTCTCAGGCCGAGAAGAGGCCTAGCAGCACTGGTTTGCGCAAGAGGACGCGCTAGATGCTCTGGTAGCCTATGCGGGTTATCAACGCGGCGCCCCAGGCAATGATGGCGCTAAAAAAGGAACTCTCGATGAGTAGAAATGACCGCAGCTTCTTCGGTTGGGCTCAGCCCCGCTGGGTGACTACCGTCTTAGTGGCGTTGGATAGATCGTGGAAGCCACTACTGGTAATTGCTTCTTCGCTGTATGCGTACTCAATGGGTGTTTTTCCCCTCGCGGAGTCTCGCGGGGATTGGCAGCACATACAGGGAGTCTGGACTCGATGGCAGCCCTTAAACGTAAGTGTGCTCGCGCTGCTGTCGAGTGTATTTCTATATCGAGCTGCGACGGCGCGAGAGCGCCAGCGCGAGAAACGCGAGTTCCAAGCGGCGATCGCCGCACTACCATCAATGCTCAGTGAGCTGCATGGGTTTGCCCGCGCAGCGTTCGAGGAGCTGAGAAAGGCTTTTAAGGACTCAAAAACCCGTGAGGCGGACCATACTCCTCTAAACCTGAGTCCAGATCCGTCAATGCCATCAAATGCGATGCCGAACGCGCCCGTCGGCTTCACGTCGGTCTTTGCTGACTGCATTCGACATTCGGACAGCGATGAGCTGGCCCGAGAGTTGTCTGATATCTTGGCCATGTCTCAGATATTTAGCGCGAGATTAGAACGCCTATACACCGAGCCACCGATCTCGGAAAATCTCTTTCAGATCGAACTGGTTCATCGAATGTACGACCTCGGTGAAATGATGGTTTTTGTAAATCGTCTCTGGGATATCGCTCGGGACATTGGAGACCGACGTGACGGCCCGATCAGCCT
>TARA_R100001480_G_scaffold84881_2_pt1 | contig 10311 bp, 4 predicted proteins | sample TARA_R100001480 | Tara Oceans TARA_R100001480 (sample SAMEA2622212) | marine metagenome | biome: marine biome (ENVO:00000447); feature: mesopelagic zone (ENVO:00000213) & marine oxygen minimum zone (ENVO:01000065); material: "saline water (ENVO:00002010), including plankton... | reverse complement strand
AACCAGAAGTACCACTTGTACCCGAAGTTCCGCTTGTACCAGATGAACCAGAAGAACCACTAGCTCCTGAAGATCCACTAGTTCCACTTGTTCCCGAAGAACCGCTTGTACCCGATGTACCTGAAGAACCGCTTGTTCCTGATGTACCACTAGAACCCGAAGATCCATCTCCACCCGAAGCACCGTCTAGATTGACTGTCCAAGTTGAATAAGTTCCTGATCCTACTTGTCTTGTTATATTTGTAAAACATAATTCACCAGTTGCTGAATTATAAGAGCTAACTTCACATTCTTGGAAATTATCAATATCATGTACTATAATTATGGATTGAGCAGTTGTATACGCTAATCCGGTTTCAACTGTAAGACAAGGAGTTGAAGCTCCTAATTGATAAGTGGTGCCTGAAGTTGTTGCGTACTTATCTGAAGTACCTGATGAACCACTTGTCCCACTTGAACCCGAAGTACCACTTGTACCAGATGAACCCGATGAACCTGATGAACCAGCTTCTCCTATACCACCAGAAGTTCCTGAGGTACCACTAGTACCCGAAGTTCCAGAAGTACCTGAAGATCCTGCTACATTTCCTGAAAGGTTAACTTGCCAACTACTATAGGTTCCAGTTCCTTCCTGAGTTATAATATCGCCATAACATAAAATTCCAGTTACAGGGTTATAACTAACAACTAAAGCTGTTTGAAAAGCAGTATCACTGTTAGCCATTATCATTTCTTGACCTGCAGTATAAGCTAAACCTAATTCAATATTTATACATTTATTTCCATCCCCTAGTGTTTCTGATGTACCTGAAGTTGTAGCATATCTATCTCCGTCTGCACCTGATGAACCAGATGATCCACTATTACCTGATGAACCTGAGGTTCCACTTGTTCCTGAAGAACCACTTGTACCCGAAGTACCACTTGTGCCACTTGTACCAGATGAACCTGATGAACCAGAAGAACCTGCTGCTAATGATGTTGTTTTTTTTAATTCTTTTGTAGTATTATCAACAACAACTACTTCAAAATCGGCTGATGTATCAGTTAAATCTGGGGTAAATACACTACCTGAAAAACTTGCTGAACCTGTATTATTAAGAGAACCTGATATTGAAATATCATAAGCATCCTGAGCTGTAAATGCATCTACTGATTGAGAAACATGCCAAGAATTAATTGTAAACCCTTGTGATATTTCATCAACATTTGGATTAAAAATATTTTCTAACTGTTTAGCCATCAGGTTTTATTATAAATATTAAATTAAAAACAATTATTATATTAAACAAACTTTTTTATATCCATTCCCATCATGAAAATATAACTCTGCTAACCCACCAGGTGTTTCACAAGCTACTAACATCCCTGCTTGACCCGTACCAATAGTTTTTCTTAATAGCATGTGCACTGTACATCCTACATTTAAATTATTTACGTAGGTAGTACAAACAGCAGAACTCGTAATATTTGAACCAACAATAAAAGAACATTCATGTTTAGCAAAATTTTCACATCCTCCTATAATATAGGATTCACAAGCAGAAGCTGTATTATTTATACCACCTAAAATTGCTGAGTGTCTAACATCAGTTTGACATGAAGGTGAAATGTTAAAACTCGGATCAATAGTATTTTTACACCCACCTACAATTGAATTACCATAATGTGCGCAACCTTGTATTACGTTACAATTACCACCTCCTATAAAAGCTAAACCAGGAGAATTAATACACCCACATATTAAATTATTAGTACCAGACCCTATTATTGAATTTACAGATGAACCGGATATAATATTTTTACAACCCCCTCCTATAACATTTTGGCTTGTATTAGCTCCAATAGTACTAGGTGCATCTACAGGTCCACATATTTCATTTAAACATCCCCCAAGTATTGAATTGCGACATAAATATGTATTATTCATATTATTATGGCTACCTCCACCTATAAAATTATTAGCTGAACTCCTAGAAGATGTTATAGTATTACAAAATCCCCCTACAATTGATGTGCAAGATTGATTAGAAATTTCATTTTTATTACCTCCTGAAATTACAGAATAAGAACCAGTAGCCTTATTAAGAGTATCATGGGGTTGAATTTCAAAAGCATAACCAGAATTACTACTTGTAAAATATGGTCCTTCTGATGGAGTTACTACAAAACTATCTACACAAACAAACCCAACTCCTCCTGTGTTACAATTATAATTTAGTAGATGGTTTTGGGTTAAATTTGGAAGTTGTTGGAATTGTACTGACGATGCTTCTGATCCTGAAAATAATAAACTACCTGTAATAGTTAATGAACCAGATAATGAAACATCATACTCTTCAGCTTTGGTAAAAGCATCAATAGATTGAGATACTTGAGATGCCTGTATTACACATCCCGTTTGTATTCCTAAATTTGAAAGTGTACATGCCATTATCTATCTATATTTACTAAAATTGTTGTATCAGTGGTTTGTGAAGTAGGTAAGGGTTGAGCTAATTTACCTACAGCTAATAATTCATGATCGTTATTATACATACCAACAGTTGTTACATAGGGACTAAAATAAGAACTTGTTGCAAAATCATAAACAATTCCACTAGAAGTAGTTATGTTATCCGTTATACTTCCAGATATTATACTTGGGTTTTGTGAAAAATTAAATTCACTTTCATTTATTGTACATTTATATTGTGTTTCATAAATTGTATATGAACTTGAAAATGAACAAGATATTTGTGAACCTGAATACGCACTTGGTAATTTAGATGATCCTAACGATCCCCAATCTTGTTGTGTTAAAACTGCAATACCATGAGGGTAAAATATTTGTCCAACATTAACACTTCCAGATAGTAAATTACCTTCTCCATCGTCTGTGATTTCTGCTGATATAAGCCATGAAGAACTATCATTATTTAAATTTAATACAAATGATTCAGGTTGAATATAATCACCAAATAATTTAGAAGGTATTGAAAATACCAAAATATAATCATCTTCATCTGTAGGGAAATTACGTGATTGGGTTAATGAAGATTGTAAATAATTTACGTATCTTCCGTTAGATCCAGGTGGACCTATTAGTACATCCCCAGATGGGTCAGACCCAAGAACTACACTAGCAGTTATTGCATCATCGCCAAAACTTGAAGTTAAAAAATTAGAATAATATAATTCTTTTACTGAATCATATATTGAGGATTGAGATAAAATTAAACTACCTGAGTTAAAACCAGTTTGATAATTTGTAGAAGAAGTAAAATTTACATTTTTTCCTAAAAATCTATTAACATCAGCATTGGAAGCAGAGAGCTCGCCGTCGCCTTTAAAAGTAAACGATTTATTTACTTCTAACGGCGATACAATTATATCTTGAGAATTGAATTGTTTGAAAGCCGCCATTCATTTTAGAAATCTAGTTTTACTCGTATTAGAGCTTCTTTTGTAAAATCTTTTAAAATTGGTTTTGATAATTTTGCTACTGCAAGTAAATCATTACTATCATTATATAATCCAACTGTTGTTGGGAATACATTAGGGTTATTAATAAAATAAGAATAAATTACTTCACCTGTTGAACCCGATATAAATGATGGATTTTCAGAATAATTAAATTCAGAGCTTCTTGCTCTTACAAATACATAATCTGATGTTATTGTTTCTTGACATCCTAATTCAAAATTAGCTGCTGCCCCAACTCCAACACTTGCTGACATGTGTTCATATAATTTTTGTGGATTATTTTGATCTGAATTAATTGTTCTATTAGTACCTGCTGGGTCTAAGTTAATTCCTTCAGCATTATCTAAATCTAAAGCAAGACCATTTAGTAATATAGTTGAAATATCTGGTAAGAATAACCCATAAGAACCACTATTTGTAGTAAATCCTGTATTATTACCATTTTCTCCTGTAAGTTTATTATAAGCTGTACCATTTGAACCACTAATTATTTGGTAAGCCCTCATTGTACCAAAATACTGAGGAATTGTAACATCTTGAGAATTATCTGTTAATTCTATTGGACCCGTAGCACCTGGTGAGCTACTTGATAATTTTAAGTTTAAAGAACCAGGAAATAAAGTTTCTTTATATCTAGCTCTTTCTACACTTATAGCATAAAAATAACTACTTGTAACATCTCCAAATGTAAAACTTGAATTTTCATCTTCTAATACTAATGTTCTATAAGAACCATACATTGTAGTTGAAGGAGAATAATTATTTACTGCTGAATTGTATGCAATTGCTCCACCTCCTGTTTCATCTGCATACGCAATAGCAAATTGTATTTGGTTATTTGCCAAATTTGATTCTGTGTTATATACATCAAGATAAAATTTTCCCGATGCTCCATTTTCTTGGGCAGAAGAAGTAAAGAATGTTGTTAAAATAGGTTCATTTCCTGTCCAAACTGTGGATGAAACAGCATCAGCACTTACTACAAAATCTTCTGGGTCTAATCTTTTAAAGCTCATTTTTTATTTTTTTATATAGCAGTTTTTGTTATGGTTACAGGAACTGTTAATCTAGCTCCACTATCTAATCCCGTTACAGTTAAAGTTGTTACTAAAGTTGAATTACTTCCAAATAAAGTATTAACTGTAGTTGCTCTTAAGTTTATTTGAGTTCCCGTTACTGTTGAAGATACATTAGTTCCAATTGTTTGGGTTGCAGTTGCATTAGCTGTTGTTGTAGCTGTACTTTGAATACCAATTCCTTCAAAGCTAGATAGTGTTCTTACATCAGCAATTGTAGCAGTATAACCACTAGTTTCAAATGTTTGGTCATTACCTAAGTAATTTAAGGTTTGTGGTGTGATTGCTAACTGTGCTCCTTGTTGAAGTGTAATTGCAGCATATCCAAGATTTAATACTGGCATTTTAGCTGTACCTCTAGGTAGAGTAGTTAACTTATATTTCATTATTTGGCTTTCTAAAGGAAAAGCCTCTAGTAATGGTTGATTTACAATTGCTTCACCATAATATGCAGAACCAGATGGGTGGGATGGATTATATAATGTATAATCTATTTCATCATCAGCTAATGCAAATTGGGTAATTTGAAATGAACCATCATTAGCAGCTAATGCTTCTCTACCTTTAGTAGTTAAAATTGCATCAACTGTAATTACTGCGTTATTTAAGTATCCCATTGTTTTATTTTTATATAAATATTGTTATATGTTATAAATATATTAAATTATTATTTTATTAAATAAGTTTTTTATCAATTAAGTCTTGTAATATAACATCTGGTGATGTTTCTAAATCTGGGGTTGTAAATGGAGGTTTTAGAAATCCAGCTGATGTAATTTTTTCTGGGTTTGATGAATATGGAAAACTTTGATCTACAATCATTCCACCAGCATCTTGCAAATATCTGCGAATAACAAAATTATCTATTGGTCTAAATGATTGTTCTGGAAAATCAACTTTCACATAGGATGCAACTGTTTCAAAAGTTATTGATGATGTAGTATATTCTAAAGCAGTTCCACTACCTCCTCCAGTACTGGTTTTCTCAGAACCAAAGTTTATAGGTACAGAGCCATCTAATTCTATTACAAGAGATGGGGTTAAATTATCACTACTCGTTAAATTAGGATCATTATTTTCGCTAGGTGGTATAATGTTTATTATTTTATAAGCATTATCCTCATTATTATCAAATCTAATTTCATCATTTATTTGTAATTCCCAAGGTAATGTAACAGGGGGCATTGTTGTATAAAAAGGTTCTCTACCACCTGGGAAGTCTTTATTAAAACTAGCAGTATATATTAAATCTTTTTGTACAAAATCTCTAGCATATGCTTTATTTAATTGGGGACTTACACAATGTAATACATTACCCGCTTGAGAGGTTCCACTTCCAGAAAAATCCCAAAATGAAGCAGTTGCTGCAGTAACAGGGTTTGAATTTTGACCCTGCATTAATATTCTACCTCCTGTAAATGATTGAATTCCTTGTGGGAAAAATACTGGGCCATTTCCACTTGTATTGGTAATTATATTACCATTATATCTTACTCTAAACTGGTCACCCTGTCTTATAGGTCTATTTCCCCCACCAAAACCTGTAGAGGTAGTTGAATGTTTTCCTGATATTTTAAGTCTTTGTTTTATTGGACTTGCATATCCTGCATTTTGATAAGCATCTCGAATTGTATCAGTGTGGAAATTTACTTGAACAAGACCATTACTTTGTTGTGTAGATATATAAGAGGCTCCTACACTATTATAATCTATAACTAAGAAATTTGTTCCTGCTGCGTTAGTTGAACTAAAATATTCAATTATTTCTACCTTTACACCTTTAATTGCTTGTGAACCCCAACCTACTTCTGCATCAGTACTAGCATTAAAATTCCTTCTTTGGAATCTTAGTTCAAATTCTCCAATCAAAGGACTATCAATGGGACTATGTCCTTTCCAGCCACCTTCATGATCTCTTGTTCTTAACCTAGTATCTGTTGGGTCCGAATCTACAAAAAATTCAAAGTCTAAATCATATGCCTGAGATGTATTATTACCTAAACCTTGTGTATTGTCTACGGCAAATCCACTTCCTCCATCTAAGATTGGTATTGTTGTAAATCCAGCTTCATCAACATTTTTATCATTTTGATATATAGGTAAAGAAGTTCCTGTGTTTGCTGCCGAGGCTGTAATATTATTTTGTCCACCAACTGGAAGTCCATCACCATCCTGAACTGGTGTTTTAGATTCTAAGATTTGAGTTGTTGAATTTATATTTCTAGTTGAGGTAAATATTTCTGTTTCACCAAAAGCTTCAAAAGTATAATTATTAAAATTAGGTACAATATTAGCATCAATAGGTTGATTACCTACTAATTCTATACCTTGTGGTTCAGTAGCATTTTTATTGACTGGGAAAATACCTGATTTTTGAGAATATAAAACAGGTTCTGGTCTTGCTTGTGTTTTATAAAATGGAAACTCTCCCTGAAGTGGGAATAGTTGTTCTTTAGCATCACCCGCTAATGATATAATGGCATTATTTACATACTCAAATTCATCCCCATTCCATTCTGGTAAAGGTTCAAATGTACCTTGAACGTCAAAGAAGGTTATATCCGATAGTTTTGGTTGGGTTGCTTGGCCCTCCTGGTCTATTAGATATTGAACATTATATAAAGTTTTATTATTTAATAATGGATAACCATCATATACAGTGTTAAAATAAGCTAAATGTGTCTTATTTACATCAATAGATGGTAACTTACCAAATCCACCAGCATCACCAGGTGTCCAAATATTATATTTTTGAGATGTAATATTAGAACCATCATATCTACCATTAATTATATTAGTTTTACTATAATTAGATTCTGGAACTGATGCTCTTGATGCTGAAAAATCTATAACTTGTTGCCAGTTAGTTGGAATTACTAACCCCGTTGTATAATCTACATTTTGTAATCTATTATTAATTCTTGCAGCACTATAGTTATTTAATAAAGGTTGACAATCATATGCATAGTTAAAGTTTTGATCATCACTAAAAATAGTTGGTATAGATGGGTCTACAGATGCATCTATCGATGAAGAAAAACTCATACTATATTCTGTTACAATTAATGAATTTTGTACTACTGAGGAGGCATCCGAACCACTTCCTACTCTTAGAGCCATTTTTATTACATCATTGTATGCTAATTCTCCCGGTGAAATTGTAGTCATTAATGTTATTCTTTCACCTGTATTATGAGTTGTACTATGAGAACTTGTTATAGCAAAAATATCACCACCTATTTGAGGCATTTCGTTAGGGAAATTATTAGCAGAGCCTGTATATAATATTAGTGAAGCTGTTGTCCAAGTAGTACCTCCTCCTGAGTTTCCTCCTCCGTATTCCGATGAACCATAAATTGCATTTCCATAAAGGGCTGCTTGTGTATCTGTAAATGAACTAACTACTACTGAAGCTGTGACATGTAATATACCAAATGTTGGAGTTACATCAAATACATAAGCCCCAGCTAAACTTGAAGATAATGAAGATGTATAAAGAATATAAGCTTCTGTTACTTTAGTAGCAAATGACCCAGGTACCTCTACTCCATTAGCATATTTTTCTGATATTGATCCCGTTATAACAAAAGGATCTGTAAATGATGGTTGTGCTTCAGGAGACCCCATATTAGCTATTACTGAAGGAGAAGGTAGATTAATAAATAAAGCATTTATTTGACCCCAGTTATCAACATCTTGATTTGTTGATACTAGAACCATCACTTGTTGTGTGTTAGTTACTGTAGAGGTAAAATTAGTTGGTCCTGTAGTAGAGACTGTAAAAGATGATGGTAATTCAGCAATTTGAGTCATACCTGAGGGTGTACTGCCTGTGGCTGTTTGATCATCCCCTACAAATATTTTAACAGTAACAAATGCATTTTTATTTTTAGATACATTAATATTTAATTCACCTCCTGCTACTACATTAAATCTAATATATCCTAATCCAGATGAAGCACTACCACCTTCTTCATTAACAAATATTTTTGGATAGGATATAGAATCAGTATTACCCGTACCTGTGTTAGAATTATTAGCACTTCCAACATTTGAGGATTTATCAAATTCTTCAAGTGCAACATTATAAACATCAACAGAAGTATTTTGATACTGATTATCTATATAATCTATTGTAACTGGGTTGGCATTTGATCCTGCTTGGTTATCAAAATCATATCTAACATAATCACCATAAGTAGTCCATAACCCAAATTCAGTTCTACCATTTGTAAAAGTTGTATCATCAAAGGCACTCATTGTAAAGATATAACCTCCTTCTGGGAATACTATTTCTGTATCATCATCCCCTCCCCCAGGTTGTGTTCCTGTTGTTAAACTAAGTGAAGATGTATTTTCTCCATTAAAAAATTCTCCATATGGTATTTGATATTCTTGAAGTGCTTGATTTCCAACACTAGGACCTGATGCATTAAAGGTATAAAAATAAGGAATTTGATTTTTCCCAACTGAACTATTTTGATTTCCACCTATACCTCCACCTCCACTTGGGTCTAAGTTTATACATGGGTCTGCGTTGCCATTTAAATTTGTTGATACTGCTATGGTTCCAATACTAGAGGGTGTAAGAACATAATTTGGACTATTTGAATTAGAAGTTCTAGAACTATCTCCACAAATAACTGCACTTTGCCCAGCATTTAATAATTGTGTGGTTACCTCATCATTCAAACCATAATAAATGACAGCACAAAAAGGAGCTCCTTGAGTATTATTACATGTTACAAGAAATGGTGTTGTTGTAGCTGATGGTAAGTTTGGAGTTTGGTTTTGGTACATTCTTAATAAAGCGAATGGAGTACCATCTGATTGGGAAATTGCTACAAATGAGCCACTACCTCTTGCTGGATTAGGACCTGATGTTGATGGGTTATTTCTATATGTAGTAAATATAAAAGGTCTAACTTGTCTAGCTTCATTAAATATTTCAAAACTACCAGAAACTGCTCCTAGTGAAGGTAATGTTGCGGTATCATTTAAGGGTCGTGCGTAAGTTGGAGCATTAAATGATATGTCACCTTGTGTTCCTAACATTGTGGCAAAGGAAACATTTTGGTTATCATAATAAGGAGGGACAACTGCATCAATTGATTGTAAACCTGCTGTTGAACTATCTATCCCTTCATATGTCATTGGATCATATAAATTGTAGGGTATTCCTGGTATACCCGATCCTGTTTCTGTTAAGTAGTATATTTTAAAAGGTCTATGAATATATCTATTATATCTATAAGTGTTTGAATCTGCAACATTAGCACTTGATTCACCTCTATAAACCCATAATTCTTGACCTCTTGATGGGTCTATTGGAATAGATAAGTTACTTTGTCCTGGGGGAGTATAAGATGTTCCAGATGTTCCAAGTTGATCAGTTCCACTAATTTTATGTACTAAACTACTAGAATATAAAGGGTTTAGAAATTTTAATTCATTTTGAAATTCTGAACCAGACATATAGATAGCATTATTACTGGCATTATAATAGTAATTAACTCCTTGAACCGCTTGTGGTTCTACTGAACTTGCACTTGTCCATGCTATATTAAAATAATTATTTGTAGCAACAGGACCTACTGATGAATCTGGTATATTTGCATAATCTAAAAATGATTCTGATGGTATTTTTATCCAACTTTGGTTTTCTCCCTCTGGAGATGCATTCATAAACCATGGATGGTTACTTTGAGGGTCAATTCCTGATACCAATGTAGTATCTGTATTATCTACTTCGTGAGATCCAGTGTTAAAA
>TARA_R100001480_G_scaffold63449_2_pt1 | contig 10329 bp, 15 predicted proteins | sample TARA_R100001480 | Tara Oceans TARA_R100001480 (sample SAMEA2622212) | marine metagenome | biome: marine biome (ENVO:00000447); feature: mesopelagic zone (ENVO:00000213) & marine oxygen minimum zone (ENVO:01000065); material: "saline water (ENVO:00002010), including plankton... | reverse complement strand
TATAGAGAATACCTAATCGTTTTAGAAGATTTTCAAGCCAATAAAGCTAATAAAGATAAAGAAGATTAAATGGCTGAAGAAGATAAACCTTATGATACTCCTCTGGGACCACTTGAGACAATCAGTGAAGTCTTAGATAAAAGTAGTACCCTTTCTAGGGAGCTAATCAAACAAGTTTTATTAGAACAAGAGCTAGATGCTAGAAAGTTAAAAGGTTCCTTCACAGGTGCTCACAAATATCCTCCTTCTGATTTCAGACAGGATGTATATAAAGAACTTGGAGTTGGGGACGTAGAAGAAAACTGGCCTGAATGGTTAAAAACAGGTGCAGACTTTGCTACTGAGTTCTTATCAGTAGATGCTTTATTACTTGCTCCAGCTAAGGGAATGACTAAATTAGGTGCAAAAGGACTTGATGTTCTTAAAACTACAAGAGTTGCAGACAGCGCTACATCTAAATGGCTTTTGAAACAGAATCCTAAGAATTTAGGAAGGATGTCGGTAGGAGCTATAGGTGGGCTTATGGCCCAAGATGAGGACGATAGTGCAGGTGATATAGCAAAGAAGATGTTACTAGGTAGTGGAGTAGTAGCAGGTGGTCTTGCTTTAGGTGCAGGTTTTAGAGAAGCGATAAAAGCAGGTGATGCAACACTTGACTGGTTTAACAAAGTTCATAGACCTAAGATCCACGAAGATATGCAAAGGTTGCTCCCTGATATTGTCAGGACTGGTAAAGGTAGTACTGTTAGTATTAATGATTTAATCAGAGAAGCTGGCCAGAATAATAAAAACCTTAAGATTATAAAGAGTGACTATCTGGCAGGATTAGAGAAAATAGAGAAGGGCTTACTACCTGATGAACTTGAACTTTATAACCGAATCCGTATGGAGTCAGCAGCACTCACCACTAAAACAAGAACTAATTTACTTAAAGCAAAAAAAGCTAAGATCCAAAAGGCAGGAATAAAACTAAGAGGAGCTTCGAAACAAAGAGCTTTAAACAACTTAAACGATTTAACGAATACGTTTGTTGGTCGTGAAACTGTTAAAAGGTTAATTGACCTAGATGCACCTGATGCTGTTGTTGATGCTATGACAAAATTTAAACAGCATAACATTGATGCTATTAAAGCGTATAATAAGCACACACCAAATGATTTTATGGTGGGGTTTGATTTCTATATGCCAAGTAAAGCAAAATCTATAGATGAGATAATAGATAGTGCCGAAGAAATGACGAGAGCAAACGAAGGATTTAGAATGATGAGGAAAGGCGAGATTGATTTCGCTGGGATGACATCAGGACAAATCAGGGAACTTACTGCAGAAAGATTTATAGCAGGGTTTATGACATCTCAACAGAAAACTTCAAGAGCACTACTCAAAAAGATGCAAGACACTCCTATAAATGAGGGAGGATTCTTTGCAAGTATATTAAAAGGCTATGATGCTATAACAAAGAACATAGTTATCGGTCATTTATTTATGCACCATTCTTGGATTGTTACTAACTATGCAGACAATATTCTTAGAGCATACACAGGTGTTAAAAAAGCAGGTGGCTCTGGAACTAGAGCTGTATTAACTGCAGCGAAAGCGGCAGGGTCTGGGGCAACTGGGGCCATAGCAGGAGCACCTAAAGTATTACTTGAAAGTAATCTGTTAAGAGCAACTAAGTTGGCTGACAATTTCAAAGGAACTAACACGTTCAATGATTTATTAGATGCTTCTCATCCTGTTAAAGGGTCAGGGAAAGCTTATGTTAATAATGAATTAATGGAAGTTGCAAATATAACTGGTGTTATTGATAACAGTTTGGCCAGAGATATGTATATGCACTTAGATGGTGGAGAATATATCAAGCAATTCAAAGGGATAGATGCATTACCTAAGGGTAAGATAGAAAACTTTTTTGAATTCTTCCAACAAACAACAGGGCGGCTAGGTGCTGCTATGGAAGCTGATGCTAGATTACGTACATTCAAGGGAGTTTTAGATTCTCTAATGACTGACTCTACTAAGAAGTTTGTTAATAATAAGAAAGTAGGAATATTAAAAGCGTATAAAGCAGGAACTATTGTAACTAGGACTGGCCCTGTTAATATAAGGAAGATTGTAGATAAAGCATCTGAGATAGTAGAAGATACTTTCTTTGATTATTCAAACATTACTAACTTTGAAAAACAAGTAATGAAAAGAGTAGCTCCTTATTATACATTCGCTGCTAAGAACACAAAGTTTTGGTTTGATGTTATGACTGATCCGGATATGGTAAGGACTGCTAATCAAGCATTCAGAGCAATGGATGGTTTTGGAAGAACACCTACAAAAGAAGAACGTAGACGTATACCTAAATATTTATTAGAGGAAGGTGTTAAAGTTCTAGGTGAAGATAAGAATGGAAGATTAATATTAACTTCTACTCCTACTATGTCACAAAGAGAAGCTATCAAAGAAGTTGCAGGTGCTCTGAGCACTGTGATACCCGGGATTGAATCAGATAATCCTACAAAGATAGCGAACAAATTAAACCCCTTGATCAGGGCTGCTACTGAACTAACAATGAATAAAGACTTTTTCACAGGAAGAAGGATAAGAGGGACAGAAGATTCACCTTTAAAAAGAAGAGTGTTTAATGATGCCCTTGTTACTGAAGCTATATTCAACAAGATACCTCTACTTGATACAGATGTTATTAAAGATAAAAGAGGTGGCCTATGGGTTAAAGACAATGAGTCTTCTACTTGGGTTACGGTTCGTAAGAATGTATTCCCATTAAGATTACCTGAGGCTATGGTAGGTGCTTATCGAGATATTAAAACAGGGAAACGAACACCGAAAGAAACTCTGTTACAATACTTAACCCCTATAAAAGTAAAAGGGTTAACACCCAAGCAGCAGAAATATGAAAAAAGCAGAAAGAAAGCAGCTTACACTTTAAGAAAAAGAATAGAAAAAGAACGGAAACAACGCCGTGAAGAGAGGAACTAATGATTAAAGAAATGGAAAAATCTGAGCATCAAGAGTTTGGAGACATCGAAGAGATGGACAAGGAAACTGCCAAGACTGTTAAGCGAGTTGATGGGTTACCTACTTTAGAGGACTTAAAAGGATTAATCGGAGACTCTTTACAAGAGGGCGAACCAAAGGGCATGATGGTTATAAAGAAAACAACTAGTCATTCACCTATGGAGCACTCATGTGGCGAAAGCAGAGTAGATTCATTACAAAAATTCTTAGATGGTCTTATGGGATTATTACGTTAACATACTCAGCAACGGCCATTGCAACTATAGATCCTAGTTTCAAAGAAACAGTCACCAATATAAGTGCAAGAACGGGTTTTGAATTAAATATAACATCAGGATATCGCTCACCTACTCATCCATTAGAATCAATTAAAGAACAACCCGGGGATCACTCGAAAGGTTTAGCAATAGACTTCTCTGGAGTATATATAAATGTTGAGTTTTTAAAGCATGGAGATTTTAAAAAACACCCTAAGTATGAATTGTTTGTACGTAGAATTGTGGAAGCAGGATTCTTGTATATAAATGAGGGGGATCATTCACATATAGCAAACACCCCCACGGCAAAAGATAAATTACATATGGCCGTAAAAAGTAATAATGGTTTAATTTATAGTTTAGGTAAAAATAGAACTAAGTATTTTGAAACTGTTACTAAAGAACATCCTGACTATAACGTAGCAAAAGAACTTATAAGTCACTCTCATAAATAATACCGTTATAAACAGCTCTTTTCTTTTTAATCTTAATAGTATCAATGAACCAATCTTTCTTAGATAAAGCAGTAACTACTTGAAATGATTGCACCCAATTATCATGGTCCATATATGAAAACACGGGTGCCGATTCATCACCAAGCCAACCCATTGAATAACAACATATCTCCCTGCCCAGAGCATCCTTGCTTGAGTACGACTGATGTCGGTGGGTATGTCCGAACCCCAGAGAAATATGTTTGGCATGGGCAGTTCCTGCAGCACAGTGCTTACCCATATTGAATGGCTGATGTCTCAACATATAGTCAGTGCCAAGGCAGCTAACTAGTTGATTTTTCCCGAAGGGATGGAACTTAATTCCAAGCTCCTTAAAGTGCAACAGCTCTGGTAACTTGATGATGTCAAATAACTCGGGGGCTTTTTTAGTAAGCCATCTCATTAAACGATATTCATGGTTACCTTCTATAAAGTTTATCACAGCATTTGGGAAGGTGTGTCTAATTTCTTCTAACTTTTCAATCCCCTGAGCAATTTCATCTCTCATTGTTTCTTTAATGCTCATTGCCTCAGGTAGACGAGGGTGGAGGCTACACCAATAGAAGTCTAAAAAATCTCCCATGACATTAACCTCATCCACACCACCGTCATACGTAGATTCTAGATCACCTCCTATATTCATGAGAATTTCCCAACTAGACTTCGAGTGCCACGGAACGTGACAGTCAGGTATGTTTATTGATATTTTGGAAGTCATGCACTTATTGTAGCACATCCACTATATCTGATAATGTTGAGGATTTTTTTACCTAGGTGACACCCATGGTATCCATTGTGGCTTGGAGAGACACTACTCAAGGAGTTGAATACCATAGGCGTTATGTCACCTTAACATATTTTATCTGTTTTTCCTACATTCAATTAATTTTTGTCTAAGATCCGTGCAATAATTATAGAGTCGGTCATAATCTGCAGGGTTGGTGCAGATATTATTCATTTCATATTCTTTATCGTATTCTTGTTCACCTTCGGGTAGACGTTTATCTACACAGGCTGACATATAATCACTTGAGGTAATACATACTTCTGTTTTTGGTGGTGGGAAAGATTCACAACTACTTATCCATAGCATCACTAAGACGACGAGCAAGTTCCTTCCTACTAGTATGATCGGGTGCTGATTCGATTCGTTTGGTAACTTCATTCATTTCCTCCCTGAGTTTAGCGAACTTTCTCTCAATGGCTTGAGTTTGAAGTTGGTGATATATCTGACCTAGTTCCCTTATCCCATCTACAATAAGTGGGACGGCCTTTAGGGCCGCCACGAGTGCTGCATACATTATTCGAGTAATCCTACTTTGTCCTTAGTAACTAGTCTTAAGACCATATTTACTACTGATAAAACCATAAGTACTTGGTCAGCACCTACGCCTAATTTTTCTCTTAGACCTGATACAGCTAATACACCTACTAAACAGTTTGCCCATAATGTCTTTGATTGCCATGGCTTTTTCATTTAAGATCTCCTTATCTTATCCTTGTATTCAAGGTATGATTTATAAACTCCAGAACTTGGAGCTTTACTTCCTAAAATTTTCCAATACATAAAAGGTACTTGTTTAAAATGTTTACCTGCATGTATCCCACTCGGTACTATCTCATCTTTAGGATACTCATATCCCTGTGACCTTTTATATGAGTCAATGATATATGAACATTCTCTTTTACTCAACCCATCATGATACAACCCCAAGCTAATAAGCATATCATATTGTTTTCTCGAAGGTTGCTCGAACTTTTTCCTTGATTTTAAAGGTGGCTCTTTCACGAAGATATCTAATAGATCCCTAGGGAATTCTTTGTTCATAATTATTTCAGCTAGTTGTGAGCAACCAGCATCTCTTACTTGTTTGGCCATATCGACTACTTCTTTAGTCCACTTGTATACCTCTTCGGATAATCCCTCATTGTACTCTAATTCATCGTCTAATCGATCATACTCAGTCTTCCCTGCATGTAGCATCCTATCGTTTATTTTTTCCCAGAAGCCTTTCTGAATCCCCGGACTATCGGCACCAACGTACAAGTGACAGCATTCTTTACCTTCAAGTATTCGTAAACCTCGCCCAACTCTTTGTAAGTACGTAGTAACGGAGTTAACTTTAAAGGGCATATATATTACTTCAATATTAGGAGAGTCGAACCCTGCAGTTAGAACATCACAAGTCACTAATATCTGTATGTTAGGAGTGTTTCTAAACTCGGTTAATATTTTATCTCTTACTTCTTTATCAACATCACTAGTAACTGCAGAGGTAGAAAGCCCTGCTTCTTCTAGGATATTACGTAATGTTTTGCAATCATCTATTGTTTTTAAATAGACAACTCCTTTTGAATTACCGTGATATCTTTTATGGATATCAACAATATTTAAATACATACCAACAACATCTAATGCATTGAATTCAGTTAGGTGCAATTTAGGAGGGACTAGATAGTTCTTATCTATTAGCTCTTGCATACTCATAGTGAATGCAACCTTGTCAAACATGTTAGTCATTAACTTATTTTCTCTAAAGGGTGTTGCTGTGAAACCTATAACTTGAGCATCTGTACTACCAAAGTACCCCATGATTTTTTCATAACTTTCACACCCCATATAGTGACACTCATCAATTATAATCATCTTAACTTGAAGGTCATTCATATTGGTAGTCTTCCCAAAAGTCCTTTGGTTATTCATCCACCTAGTTAACTTGTCGAAAACTCTAAATGATTGCATTGTTGTGATAACTACTCTGTCATCTTCTTTGGGCATATTGGTACCTTGTAAGATACCAGACTCTAAACCCCAATCTTGTTTGAATCTCTCTTGTGTTTGTGACACCAGCAAAGATAAATGGCTGACCACTATAACTTTACCGTATTTATTATCTTCTAAAAATTTCCTGACCATAGCTCCGAATACTGCAGTCTTGCCTGAACCTGTTGGCATTACTACCGCTACATTCTTATGATCTTCTAGTGCTGCATATGTATTAAGAAGGCAAGCTTCTTGGTAATCTCTTAGCTTCATCGGGTCTCTCCTTTTCGAATAGCTCTATGACTTCTTGGACTGAGGTAACAACTCCGGCTATACCACCGAAGGTTTTAACACGGGAAAGAAAATTCTGCTGGTCTCTACTTGTCCGACCCCCGGGCCGCTTGACTTCAAGGCAGATGATTTGTCCTTCATTAGTGACACCAAGTATATCTGCCACTCCTTTAATGCTGAATTTTCCGGTAGATCTATATCGACCACGTTTGGCATCATATATTCCAGTGGTATTGTTTCTCCAGACAAATACATCTCGTCGGTAACTGAGATAGGTAAGGATAGCATTCTGGATGGATGTCTCATTTGGTGCCTTTGGTTTTGAACTTTTCATCAATGATCACCTCTATAACTTTCTTCTTAAGTTTCAATAAGTTTTTTCTAACTTCTTTGTCCTTAACATACATCAACTCTTCAATTACAGTACTGTATAATCCTTGTAGTTCTTTCGATGAAAATTTACGAAGATGTCTTTTATTCCAGAGGGCAAGTATGACCTCTCTCCCTAGGCTTAACTCGAATTCTTTATTAATAACATTCAAGCAATCTCTTAGGGTGTTTAACATCATCCTTATATTCTCACACAGGTTCCCTTTTCGTTCAATCCAATAACAAAGTCTCTATGAAAAAAACAAGTCCTGCCTATACAGTTGTCTGCTAACATGTCGTAATCGCTGCCTCTATGACAATTCCATCTACTATGACCTGCATTATGTGTGGAATAAACTACCTTGTTTACAAGATTTTTAGGGTAGCTTTTTCCCCAATACTTATGATTAAAAAATAGGGCCAATGATTCATCGAGATTAAGCCCTGCCGCTACGGTTGTTCTTGCTAGTAAGTACAAAGTGTTATGCCTGTCACCATCTGCAATCTCAGTCTTATTCCATAGTGCTTGAATACAAGGTTTAAGATTATCTATGTTCAATGGTTTAGCTAAACTCGATATCTTTTGTATAGGTCTACTTTTTAAAAAGTCGCTTTCTTCTTTAACTAGATCATTAAAAAAGTCATGTGAATAAAATTTAAACTCATGCTCTTTAAATCTTTCCTTCTCCCCTTTCTTTGATAGTTCGACTATCTCATCAAGCGAAAGTTTTATTGAAGGCACTTTGATTTTATACATGCCTGTCTTAGCATTGACACTACCGTTGCATCTCCATAATCTTCTAGAAGTATAAACTGATTTATCTAGGTCAGTACAATAATCCTTTGCAATAGTTCCGGCTATCTCATGGCAAAACTCATGCTGTATTAAGAAGGGCATAATGATATGAAAGCCCTTACTTCCACTAAAGAATATATGTGGTTCAATATCAAAATCAGATTTTAAATTAGCCCAAGTATTTTTTGCTTCGGTCCAAGCATCATACAAAGAAGAGGAATCTATATCAATATACAAAGGACAGCTAATAATTTTCCCTAGAGCGTCGTAGTTTTGTATCGAGGCAAAGGCTGCCCAATCAAGGGGCAGATTATTAAATGTTTCTTTTATTCTTGCTGTAGTAAGTAAAGAATTAATACACCACTTTTCACCTGCTACATAAGAAAAATATCTCATAGACTCCTCAACTAAATTAAATTAATGGTTGCCAATTATGCCAGTTAGTATAATGACCATCACCAGTTTTCTTTGGTACTTGATTACAGGTAGCAGTAAGTGACCTACCAACTGCAGAGCCTAATGCTTCTGTTACTGGTTTAGTTAGTAACTCTTCAGGGATACCAAGATTCTTTAATGCTGTCGTTAAGAATGACAACGACCGGCCAGGTTTGTTTTGATCACCCGGCTCTAATACATCCCACCAAGTGTAAGTATATTCTTTACCTTTAAATTCACCTGAAAGAACCATCATCTTTTGTTGAGCATGAAACCTTGGCACTTGAGTTTTCTTATCTTTCATTTCCATTAAAGCAAAATCTACGATATTAAAATCTACAGTCTCACCATTTTTAAAATGCTTATCGTTCACCCAAGCTTTCTCTTTCTTCTCTGCACTGCCACCACCAAACGAGTCGTTCGCTAAATCTTCTCTTGTTAACTGATACATAAAATCTCTCCTTGTTGTTATAGTCTTCGACTATTGTTATTACTACCGCCTCTTTGTTTTGTTACACTTTCACCATCATCATCAAGTTTCTTTTCAGGTATCAAGTTAAATAAACATAACAAGTTATACCTTCTGTAATAAGTTTGATAACTACCCATTGACTGAGGGTCATCAGAGTTAGTTAAGTGAGAAAATTCAACTGACATTTCCATACCAGTAACCATTGAAGTTAAGATTGTTTTAACTCCAACAAATGATTTCTCTGTACCTAACTTTCCAACTGGCTCATGTCTTAGATCAATATAATACTTATCAAGGATAGGTTGGATCTTTTCCATCATCGTACCCAAGTTTGCATAAGTATAATTATATCCATCTGTCTCTTTGTAGATCTTAGGAAACTCTTGTTTGGCCAGATAAATTGCCTGTGCTAAACTTAAATCTAAGATAGCCACATCCTTACCTAAAAACTTAACCTTCTCTTTGCTCATACTATTTCTCCTTTGACCATCTTGTTCTGTCGTTTCTTAGTTTTAATTCCGTCCTGTAAAGTTTATCCCCTAACTTATAAATAACTACGGCATACTTAGTTGCTTCTTGTATACCATTGGCCGGTTGACTTCTTTCACTTACTTCTATTGGCACTCCCTCTTTTGGTAAGTGTGCTTTAAGCATGTACCTAATCCACTTGTTTCCACGCCAGTTAGGGATTGGTGTTATTACCATCTTACTACTTCTCCCTCTAACTCTCTGTTTACGGTTAACGGGTTTGGCTGTCGACTCCCATCCTTTGTAATAACTGTAATCCTACAGTTTAAACTTGGTGATCTAAATTGTTGCTTACATTGAATTCCGTCACCAACACATTGAATACCAGTGTGTGTTCTAAAGCATTGCATCTTTGTTTCAAAAGATTGTACTTTCACATCCTTACCACATCCAATTAAACTCAATAAACTAATGCAAATAATCGCTGTCTTCATCGTAATCCTCCTTATATTCCTTAAATAATTTATTATCCCAAAAGATAAAGTCATCTATCGTTTGTATCTTTGGGTCTTTCTTAAAATATTTCCACATCAAAAACTTTAACCACCTCATGGTTTTAACTCCCACCAAAAACATAAATAAAGCTCAAAGATTAACAAGAGTATTCCTAATAATCCCAATATAAGCCATTCACTATTATCTTTTTTCATAATCTACTTCTTCTCCAAGCTGTCTTATTTCATCAAGCATATCAATTAAAGTATGTTCAACCGATCTATATCTATATTCAAGATGGGTTTGTATCCTTAGCACGTCCATTTCTTTAACTGGAAATTCGTAAGGCACAGTACAAGATTTCTCTGCATCATTAAAAACAGATAAGGCATGGTCACAAGCTTGCTTTAAATAATTCACTTGAGTTTTAAGTAAAGATACCCTTGCATAAATCATGT
>TARA_R100001480_G_scaffold151522_2_pt1 | contig 10340 bp, 8 predicted proteins | sample TARA_R100001480 | Tara Oceans TARA_R100001480 (sample SAMEA2622212) | marine metagenome | biome: marine biome (ENVO:00000447); feature: mesopelagic zone (ENVO:00000213) & marine oxygen minimum zone (ENVO:01000065); material: "saline water (ENVO:00002010), including plankton... | reverse complement strand
CCGATTTCGTCATCCCTCACCCGTATGGATTTCGCGCTCGCCAAATCGAGCCTCGTCGGGATGTCATTCAAGAAAGATATAATTTTGGCTCGTCGTTCGGCCCAATCTTTGTCTGATAACCGCTCTTTGAGCAGATCTAAGCCTGCCCTCAGTGCCTTGTCCGATTCGGGATCTCTGCCTCCCATTGCTTCTATTAGTAAAGCTTTTTTGCGAGCTATCGCTGATTCCTTTCTTTCTCTTCTCGAGCCCCTGCGACGTGCTTCACCCATCCTTCGATCCTTGCAACATTTTTTTATATCGAATTATTTATTTCCGCTATGTCGATTGAGAATAACCGGAACCTGACCGGCAAACTTGCCAAAGTCAAGGTACAGTAGTCAGTGAGCAGCTGCCAAAAAGAATGGGTTCACGGTTGGTCAAGATTCAGCGACCGTGGCACCTTTTATACTTCAAACCACTACCACAGGGGCATCGCTCGTTTCGGCCAATTTTTCCAGTGAACTGCTTTTGAGACAAATGATCAGCCTGGGCTTCGCCTGCCCTACTCATTCGTTGGCCGATCCGCTCCGCAGCGGCGAAAATATGAGCGTTACCTATGGTCTTCACTGAGGGTGGGTCGATCTCGAAGTATTGGGCGTTCTCATAGTTAGTAGCGTTACCGACCTCTACATATATGCCTAAAGCTGTCGATGTTTTTGCGTAAAGTGCCGAGGCAGCTGCCTGATCTTTGATTTTCTGCCAGTTGGGGATGTGATTTGAATTCTGCATCCAGAGAAATAACATCTGGTCGCTGTCAGTAAATGCAAAATACCGCTCAGGGTGTTTCCCCAGTGTCTCGCGAACCTCTGAAAGTCGGCTAGCGAGATCTTTTCGTCCTTGTTCACCGTAATCGCGTATGAGGCTGTCAGCCTCGAGCCAACGAGGTTTGCGGCTAGTGTTGATCGCCTCCAAAAGCTTGACTAATTCGTTCGGAAAATCCTGAACTGGAATTTCATTAGCTTCCCAATTCTGTCCCTCGAAGTATTTATCGATTACCGCGCTCATACCATCCCAGACGACCAAATTGGTGTCGTCGTCTCCGAGTTGCTCAGCGATGTCCTTGTCGAATCGATTACGGGTTACGTAAGCCCCAAGATGATCAAACTCATCAAACAGATGCGCATGCTTTATCCCAGCGACCGCCTGTCGAACCTCCATGTAGTGAGAGAACAGCCCGGCTGTGGGTAGGATGCGTTTCAGTACGAATAGATCATCAATGGACATCGAAATGAAGGCGTGCTTCTGAAGAAGAGGCTTTATCTCGGGTAAGTCCTTGCAATATGTCGAAAAAGGCGAAAATGATTCCACGGTCAGCCCTATCGGAATCATTACTCGATAGTCTGAGCGTCTGACACGACCGATTTCCTCGTAGTTGCCGTCTTTCAGTCTGTAGAGAGATACTTGGTCCGCAGAATTCAAATAATTAAAGAAGCGTTCACATTGCTTGTAGGCCTTTATTACAAGGTCCTTTATTGATTGGGCATGACGTTTAAAGTCCAAGGCAGGTGAAGCGATGGTAGCAGCTGCCCCCGCTTTGGCTTCGACCAGGTAGAGGACATCATCAATGAGAATTAAGGTATCGTTTTCCACCCATTGCTTGGTGACTGGATCTTTGTAATACACCTCGTTGTATACGGTGGCACCAGGAAGCTGGTCAGACAATATGTCCAAGAACGCCGCCTCGCTCATTATCTTTTGGCGCTCCTTGAAGCACTCTTTGTAGTCTGGCTTCCGCTCCAATAGTTTGAAGAGTAATGACCGGTATCCCGCATCCCGGATAAAGCATGGGTCGATGGCGAAATATTCTGAGTCAAGTTGGACCAAGGGCTTTTTGCGAGCCGGAAGAGTTCTGAAGGGTGTTCCTGAAAAGTCACCTTCTGCAAAAAACTCGGTCTCTTCGCCCCTCTCATAGGCCAAGTCTGACAAAAGATCCGTTGGTAGATCCGTGTGTCGACTGACGTTCGCGATACCACCCCGCAGCATATCCTCCATAGCGAGGCGGGCAGCCATGGCCTTTCACCATTATCTGTGACCCAATCTTCCATCACCTCTTCGAGGGGTTTTCCTTTATCGATGGCATATTGTGTAGCGGCTTCGTGTTGTTCGCGCATCACCAAAATTGCATTTGTTTGGCCTGTGCGCGTAGCGTCTGCAATATCCTGGAAACCCTTAGCAATGTCAGTTGCCCCGACACCATAAATCTCTGTTAAGACATCGTCGTGAGGAGCAAGAACGTAGCGATAGAATTCGTTTTCCAAAACCTGATAACGATTACCTCGTAGGAGAACCCATGATGATTTAGCTCGAAATTCCAATTCCGCAGTATTTGGGCCAAATTCTTGATTGCCTGTATCTGCGGAGGAAGCTATCGCAAAAAGCATGGATTGTTCTCTCAATTTGCGGCTCAGATCGAACAGCTCAGTACATCGAGCTTCGTCAAATTGGCACTCACCTGTAGCTTCATCAGATGCCAGAACAGCGTGCACATACTCAAGCAGAAACTGGGACTGATTTATCTCATTTTTCTGACCTTCCGAATGGTCCCCCTCTACACTTTTGCCATCCATGTCTCCAGCGGCCATTAGGCGCTGAGCATAGATATATCCAAGCAGATCTTGAGGTGGCATTCCGAATATAATGGCGCGCATCTCACTAGCGATCTGCGTCATCTCCTTCAATGCCGTGGTTGCAACTTCTTTTCTCTTTTCTTCGGAAGTCAGTGACATCAATGATGTATCTGGCAAAGCAAAGTCTCCATCGGACGAATTCTGCTACTCAAAGAGTGAAGATAGCATGGCAAAGTAAGGCGTATTGGATCGATCAACTGGTCATCAGGGCGTATACACCAATTCAAGCCAGCCACGGATTTGATGTCGTTTGCTTAGAAAATGCATGCCCACGCATAAAGGACTTGCAAACGTCCCAACGCTGGGTTGTTTGTCGGTGCCCCGGCAGCAGTGTAAAACCGGTTTGAACTTCCCCAAGTCTTTAATCCAACGGCTTCCTCTTGGTGACCTTTACAACGTGAGTGTTGCTGAAGGAAGCCCCTGCGTCCGTTATCTTCAGGCGCTGTCAGCGTCCTTAAGGTTTGCTAAACGAATTACCCAACCTTCCGGGGTCATCGCAGTTGGAACGTTATTAAACGCTTCCGCATGTTCACGAACCACCCTTGTTACAAAGTCGGTCGCATCGACCATCCTCTTGCTAGTCTGTAAAAGGAGCTTCCAAGCCACGTTGGGGTATGTCGTCCTGAATTGTTCATCTGTGTACTTCAAGAGGCAGAGCCTTTCATTTTCAGATAGATGAATAGAGGGCTGATCCTGGCGTGACGATTTCATTTCAACGAGCAAGAGTCGAAGCTGCCCATCGTATTGGTCAAAATCCAAGTAGTCGTAGCCCAGCCCATCCCAACGGTTAGCAAGGTGTAGGATGGTCTGCCACTTTTCTTCCGTGCAAGGTAATTGAGGGAGGCTAATACTTTTCAGCAGTTGAGAATTAGATTCTGAAAGGCGTGCATATTCCTCGCCCACCATATCCAGCAACTTTTCCTGCTCTTGCGGGCCGAGTGCAGACGCCCTCTTTGCTGCGTGAATTGTGCTGAGCTTCTCAGCAAGTTTTCCGCTTCTTGATTTGTTGAGTTGTGCCGTTATCCGCTCGTCCTCAGAAGACACCTCGAAAATCCGTTCAGGGTATTGCCGAGACCGTCCCAGAGGTTTTATCTCCGTAAGGTCCAATTCAGAGATCGGTGCTGTCTGGGGCTTCAGACCCAATTCCTCTGCTTCCCGTTCTGATTTTCGAAGTTCGCCATCTAAGCGGCCTATCAAGCCGTTGAATTCCTCTTCGGTTATCCCAAGCTTCGTCAGGATCCATTGTAGAGGATCAAAATCGTATCTAAATCGTACTGGGTCTTCTTGGATTAGGGATATCCACTGTGATTCATCGAAATCGCCAAACGCTTCTGTAGCGGCCAAATGCTTCAGATGTTGACTTACAAAGTCCAGCAGCCGGATCTGATTTACAGATTCGGGGTTCAAAGGACTTAGATGAGCGCGAAATTCACCTGGTAGCATCTTCTTAATATGATCAAAGCCGATTCCGCAGTTTTTCAGAAGTGTTTGATCCCGCCAATTAGCTTTCGAGAGTTCGACGCCCGTGACTGCTGACAGTCTGCTGATCAGAGATTCGAGCTTTTTCTCGGGTAGCCACTGTTCAATGACCGCCCGGGCGTCGGCAACAGCATTATCGGAGAGATCAAAGACTTCGAGGGATTCAGCTGAATCGATAATTTGTTTGAAGTGGACAGCTAATTGGGGACGACGGAATACCTCTTCGGCAAACCACTCACTTATCCGGTGTCTGAATTGACGAGAAGTATGGTCGGCGGAGCGCGAAACATAAAGAGTCAAATTTCTTTTGGAATCGGGCCTTAACGGCTCCCACAACAATTCAGCTTCGGAGAGAAGGGTCGATGTTGATCGCAGCTCTACTTGGTCAGTTCCTAGCTTTTCATCTTGTTGAGCGTACTCACCTTCCCAAACAACGAGCGTTTGCCAGCGCTTCTGGAGCGTCGATTCATCAACTTCTGCCAGGCCGGGCAAATCCCCATAACAGGCAAAGGCAAGAAAATTCGGCAGGTATTCATTCTCAAGCAAGCGGCGGATGGAATCACTTTCAACGAATTCTGAACCGACTGTGATTGGGCTTTTCAACGAGACCTGATGAACTCGATCAAGCCTAGATGCAAGAGTTCCTAAATCTCCGTTGGCAAGCCAAAAATAGTGCTCGCCATCTCCTATTCTAGTTTTGGTTTTTCTGAAGGCCTCTGGTATGTACCAAACGCTGTCAGATGGACCTGCGATTCCTCGGCGGCGAGATTTACTCTCCTCGTAAAAAAGAGGAATTCTCTCCAATAGATCAGCCGATACTCTATGCTCTGACCTAAGGAGCACTCTATTGATTTGTTTGATTAGTTGACGGTAGACAGACCTTGTTGCCCCAGATATATGCGGGTCGTTTCTGCACCCATGGGCGATATTCTCCAGCGTTCCAATTAGCTTCTCCGGATCATCCGTTTGATCGACAGAGCGCACCCCTAGCTTGTCTAGAAAAGATTTTTCTAGGAGAGAAACCGAGTCGGAATCGATTATTGGAAAGCCCTGGACATTCCCCTGCACTACACCAAGATAGGTCTTAGAAGGCTCAATAAAACCTACTGCGCCCGAAGATACCTCTAGCCAAGGTTGATTGGCTTTTTCGTTTAACGCCCTGCTGACACCTTGTCTTTGGTAGTCGCTACTCATCCACACGTCGCAAGATTCTGCGAGTAGTGTCAAAGCTTTTGGTCTGGATTCGGGATTGTGGTCTATCACAGGTATCTGCCACTGGCCGATCGCCCCTTTCGAGACGAGTGGAACCACATCCCACACCCCCCAATATTTCAGAATACTAAGGTAATTAGAGCCGAGAATTTCTTCGCAGGCCCTCTCATCAATTTGGCTTACTCGTTCCAAATCCAGACACTCTGGTAGCGTCGAAAAGTAGCTGGTCGTGAAGGAGTCGCTCACAGGAGCCCAGGAGCCCGAGGGTAAAACCGGAACTAGCAATCTCTGGGAGGGAAAGACTTCATCCTTCCCAAGGAATCGCCAATTTGTATGCCTCAGTGAACCTTCATCCGGATCTGGAGCATAAATGTCGCGAGCTGCTTCTAAAAAACGACGCTTCGAGGCGTCAGAAGGGGTATCAAGCTGGCCTCTGACAATTGCACGGAGGATTGAGGTAGCGTCATATTCGGCCCAAACTGGCAAGCCCCCGACATCCTAGACACCTGATAGCTTTGTGAAATACTGCTTTTCGAAGTCCACGGGGGACAGCCCACCGTTATTGCCGTGCCGGCGAACCGGGTTATAGAACATTTCAATGTAATCGAAGATATCCTGCCGGGCTGTTTCCCGATCCTTGTAGATTTTCCGTTTCACTCGTTCACTCTTGAGCAACGAGAAGAAGCTTTCGGCAACCGCATTGTCGTGACAGTTTCCGCGACGGCTCATGCTGGGTTTCAATTGGTGGTCTTTCAGGAAGTCTCTCCATTCACGGCTGGTGTACTGCGAGCCTTGGTCTGAGTGAATCAGGACCTCCTGTTTCGGTCTGCGCCTCCAGGAAGCCATCAGCAAGGCGTCCATAATCAGGTCCGTCGACATCCGTGGCTTCATAGACCAGCCCACAATTTGCCGGGAGAACAGGTCCAGAACAGTAGCGAGATACAAGAAGCCCTCGTGAGTCCGAATGTAGGTAATATCAGTCACCCATCGCTCGTTTGGCTTCTGAGCCTCAAAATCGCGATCCAGATGATTGGGCGCGACATGAGCGGGTTCTCCGCCGTAATAGCCTTTGTGACGTTTGTAGCCGCGCTGAGCACGAATACCTTCCGTCTTCATCAATCGGTACACCCGATTTTTGCTGCATCTCTCGCCGAGGTCTTTGAGATCCAGGGTGATATTTCGGTACCCGTAAACGCCACCACTTTCGAGCCAGGCCTGCTTGATCAATCCCACCAAGCGACGGTTGGCCTTGGCGCGAGGGCTTTCCGGTTCATGCAGCCAGGCATAAAAACCACTGAAGTGGACTCCCAGCACTCGGCACATCACACGGACTTGAAATTCACTCTGGTGAGCCTTGATGAAGCGATACTTTACTTGGACTCTTTGGCAAAGAACGCTGCGGCCTTTTTTAGTATGTCGCGCTCCTCACTGACCCGGCGCAACTCCGCTCTCAGCTTACGCAGCTCATCCTGCTGCTCACTGATCTGTTGATGTTGACTGCCAGCATTACCGTACAGCTTGATCCATTTGTGCAGACTGGCCGAGGTAATCCCCAGCCTCCGACACACATCGGTCACTTTGTAGCCACGCTCCGTGACCTGTTTGACCGCCTCAATCTTGAATTCCTCGGAGTAACGCTTTCCGCTCATTGCCAACACCTGTAGATTTGCGTTTAGTGTAACGCTATGAGGCGTCTACTGTATCGGGGGCTTGCCAGCTACACCTCAATAATGAGAGAGACCGTTGTTTTCATCAACCACGGTGAAAGCAATGGCAAATCAGCCTTCAAGGAAGCCATTGAAAAACGGGCCAGCCAACGAAAACCAAGTGACCGAAGGGTTTCCGATATCCAGGTAGCCAACGGACAATGGTTTAACCTGGATACCCGGTGTTACGAGGATGGCCCAAGGCCCGAAGAAGAGTTGAAGAAAGCGATGTTCGAGAAGGGGCTGAGCGCAGAGGATGTAAAAAAATTGATCGAGCAGCTTTCATAGTCGACAAGTATGAAGCAGACTTGCGTTAAACTCGCATTTTAATTGGTGTTTTAAGTGAGTGGCTAAGCCTTTTACCACTCACCTCTCTGCCGAAAACAAGGACGGAATCATGAAGGCTGCACCAGAGCCACCCAACCTCGATAACAGGGTCGAGTCTTTTTTTGTCGACGAAAATGCCAACTTCTTCCGCCCATTGGTGGGGCGCTATCGAGAGGTCGTGGTTTCGTGCCTTCGTGAATTGTATTCCCGGCTGTACAGCTGGGATGCTGACTACAACGTGCACCTTAACCGAGAAGACGTCCTGACCATTTTTCAAGGTGCGATAAGCCGTACGGCGATACTTGATAGCGATCCAGATATGGATGCTTCTGATGAGACAGATGACAACCTTTCTGTTCAGGATCGGGCCGGAAAAATATTGAGAAGACTGATGGAGTGCGGATGGATTACCGACTATATGGATTCGGTGACTATGCGGAAGTCCTATCAGCTATCCCCCACAGGTAGGCGCTTTTGTGCTCCCTTTGTTCGAGATTTTGAGGAGTTACTGCCGCAAACCAAGAACACCCGAACCACCCTTTCTCTACTCAATAACTTCTATAATTCCGTCCTGACGGACAAACCAAATCCTCAGGATCTGTTGTTCGCTGTCCATAGCTCAAGCAAGGTAGTCATTGACCTCAATAGCCTGATTGAAGAGTTGGACGAGAAAAAGCGTTACCTCATTAAAGTCGTCAATAAAGACCTCGAAGAAGCGAAGCAAGCCGGAGACGACATCATGGGGTATGTCCGTAACCGTCTCGTCCCTGAGCTGCGAACCCGAATTAAAACCGACTCGATCGAACGGTATAAGAGCGAAATCCTCGGCATCATCGACAGGCTCCATGCCCTACCAAACGATAAGAAGGCGCTCATCGAACGAGCCCTTCGCAATGAGACATACAGAGAGCGCCTTCCTGGCAACCCAGCATCAATCCTTTTATGGGCTTTGGATACGATTGACACCTGCCTCAATAAAGCCTGCGAACTTAAGGTTCCTGAGCTTCGACACCAAGCTGACTCTTTCATGCGCCGAATGCAGTTGCTCATAGACCACTTGACCACCATTTCCTACGGAGAGCACGAACACGAGTCGATCTTCAAAGTAGTCAGCGAACTCAAGACTATGGCCGAAGAAGACTTCAACAGCGTCCTCGACGGCAGCCTTAATGATCTTGGGCATGTACGAATGGGGCTTATTAACCCAAGTAAGGTCAGGCTTCCAATTCAGCACGAAAAGCAGGTGATCGACGATACAGTCACGGAGCCCGTCGAGGAAACCCCTGAACAGAAGCGACAGCGATACATCCTGAATGCGCTCGAGAGACTATTCGCAGTGAATACCACCAGGATTCGGGAAAGCGCGATCAAAGAGTTAGCGAATGGGCGAAAACTCCAGGCCAGCGATGTGTTAATTGGCGATGTGGACTCGTTGCTTTTTGTGCTAAACGGTCCGGTAGTAGGCAGCATTGCCAATGAGAAGAACGACTTTATGGTGCACCCAGTTGGTCAGACTTACGAAAATCCCTACCTGATTGCCGATGATTACGAGATTGAATACGTTGGACCCGAGCTAAAGGAGTTTGAGGCGCGGCATGATTGACTACATAGACAAGGAATTGAAGCAGGCCAATGCCGATTTGTCCGACTTCCGGCGCATCGTCAATCGGCTTTTGAACCACCAAGCGATCTACAGACGCCAAAGTCAAGTCGAGGGTGAGGACTACGATTTATTCCTCCGGCTCGAAGCACTCGTTCGAGACTACCTTGGGGTTTTAGGTTTCACCCTCGTTCATCATTCGAGCCAACGCTATGTGGTCTGCTACCCACCAGGAGCTGAAATTCCCGGCGTCTATAACGACGATACCGAGCAGCATCATTACCAGCAAACCCTTAGACGTAATGAGAAAATAATGCTCATTACGGCGCGCTACCTTTTCGAGGAGCTTCTGAGGGAAGGGAAAGTGAGCGATGAGGGGGTGGCGTTTATTGACCTGGAAAAGTTAAGCCACACCTTTGCAATGATCGCCAAGCAGCCACTGGACAAGGAAAGTGAACGCGAGGAATTACTGAAGTTTCTGAAGCGTTTGCGTATTGCTGAATACAAAGACGCTTCTGAACCTGATGCCTACATAGGTATTCGAAGCACCATTCTTTGCTACACCCTCAATTCGGTGCTCGATGAAGTCAACCGACTGCTGGGTGTTGCTGTGGATCAAGAGGAAGTCTATAGCGTTCCGGAGGATTTCTCTCTTGAGATGACCGACGACGAGGATGTCGAAGGATGAAGCTGCATAAAATTGGACTTATAAACTGGGCTAATCTGCCAATCGGAGAATACGAGTTCGACCCCCGACTCAATCTGATTACGGGGCACTCTGCGGCTGGAAAGACCACCATTGTAGACGCTGTTCAAACGGTGATGACAGCTGCCAAACGCGGGCTATTCCAATACAACCCTGGTCAGGACGAAACGAAGCAGCACAGCCAAAAAAAGGAGACGCGATCGCTCGCTTCTTACGTTCTCGGTTGTGACGACGGTCGATACGCGAGACCTGATGGAGCTTTCTGTCATTTGATTGCAGTTTTTCGCCCGGATGCCCCCGGAGAAAGAACGGAGGTTCTCACAGCGATTGTCAGTGTCAGCGCCCGGCTGGAGAAGTCAGGGGCCAAGATGGCTGCCAAGGAGGACGTCCAGAGTTTTGCGTTGGTGAAGGGTGAAGCCCTTTCTTGCGACCACTTCATGGTTTCAGAGGGCAGCCGAAAAACCGTTGTTGCCCCCGAGCGGGTTAAGGAACACTTCAAAAAATATTACCCAGATATCGGAGTCCAAGTTTGCTCAGGCAAAGAAGACTATCTGGTGCATTTGTATGGGGCGCTTCAGGGCAAGGAAGTCTGCAACCGAATAGAAGCTAAGGCTTCCGCGAAACAGATTTCCAAGTTCATGGCC
>TARA_R100001480_G_scaffold945_4_pt1 | contig 10412 bp, 14 predicted proteins | sample TARA_R100001480 | Tara Oceans TARA_R100001480 (sample SAMEA2622212) | marine metagenome | biome: marine biome (ENVO:00000447); feature: mesopelagic zone (ENVO:00000213) & marine oxygen minimum zone (ENVO:01000065); material: "saline water (ENVO:00002010), including plankton... | reverse complement strand
GTCGGGCCAGCTAAGATTGCATTTGCGCTTCTTGTATCTGTTTTACTAAAAAATGCACCAGATCCACCAACAGTAATAATTGAACTTGCCTCATTACTACCTGTGTCACCAAAACCATAATATAATTTTAAATCAGCTTCATTAAAAGCTAATTCAGAAGGGTTTAAAGTTGGAGGCGCACCAGCAGATCCACTGGCTGCTCTTTTTTTGATTCTTATTGTGTTAGACATGGCCTAAAAATTACCTCCATTAACAAGTTTTAGTTTAGTAACATTGTCATCTAATATCAGCTTACCACTACTCGCTTGATAATACATTACAGAATTATCAACTTTAGCAGTATGATCTAAAGTTATATCAAAGCCTTCTCCTTGTGGACCTTGAGGTCCGGCTACTTTAACAGTGACAACTCTAGTTTCACCATTAACAGTAACGGTGTTTTTATTTTGAGTGATGTTTATGTTGCTCATATTGTGGTGTATCCTTCACTTACAAATATAGTACCTTCAAGATAATATTCCCGCTTGCCTCCTGAGTTTAAAATTAAAAGATCGTATGCTAATTCATTTGGTGTAAACTGCAAAGTCTGTGTATGTGAAAGACTCATTGTAAACTCACCGTTAGTTCTGTTTGTATAAGCAATTAAAAAGTCTGCAAACTTGCCAGTCCTTTCTTTGTCCCACACTTGAGCGGCTATTGTTGCTCCGCTGAGGTCAACCGCATCATCATTAGAATCAGTTATTCTTATTGACTCTGTATGATCTGATCTTCTTTGAACAGTAAAATCATAAGTTCCAGCAATAATAGCCATTTAACTATAAGGTGAAGAACCTAGTATATCAGTTTTCCATTGTGCCTTAAGTGCATCCGTATCACTAGCAGAAGCTATACCAGAATCAGCAGGGGCATCTCTTAATGCTTGTTTTTTAGCAACAATGTCTGTGGTTGAAGCACCAGTTTCTAATGCTTTTTGAAATTCAATATCAAGCTCTGCAAGTTTTGGTGTCCTTGCATTTCTAATATTTGATTTATGAATCTCTCTGGCTTTCGCCATATCAACGCCAAATCCCATGTTTTACTCCGTATAAGTCCAAGCGTTTCTGAAACTCCTGTCTGTAGGAATTACAGATTTATCTACAGTATAAACTGTCTTACCACTGGGGCAATCTTTAGATTTAATCTGATCTAAGGTTAAATCTGTATTATCTGCTGGACAAACAATACTGATAGATCCATCATCATTTGTATAAATAAATCTTTTGTCTGAATTTGCCATAATGTTTTCTTTTAGTATATCTTAATCAAGTCAGATCGAAAACAACACCATAATTAAACTCGCAATCAAAATTTTGATCAGAATTATTTCTAGAATCTACTTGTGCGTTTGTATTACTTGCTAAACAATTAGTAATGTCTGCATAAGGGCCATCATGTGCATCATCATTAAATGAACCAGAGGTCACTCCACATGGGTTCGTCAAAGTGACACTATAATTTACTGTATATTTTCCAGTAGCATTATCTGTAATAGATGTAATATTAAAACTATTTCTTACGGCTGGTGTACTCTGATTATAATTCCACCAAGCTTTTGCTCTACCCTTTTGAATCTGTTCTGGGCTTGAACTACCACCACCGCTTGTGTTTTGTATTGTGTTGACTTTAAGTGTTGACATAATTAATCTCCAAAAACAACAACATTGTTAAAAGTAGTATCTAATAAACTTGAAGAACTAAGAGAAAATACAGTGACAGAACTAGTAGTTCTTGTATGACTACTATTTGAAGATGCATCAATCAAATAAGCACCAAATTGTGTTTGTGCATCTGAACCTAAACCTGATACACAGAAATTAGTATTACTTAATGCTGTGCTGAAATTTATTTTATAAGTACCAGTTCCGTTATCAGTAATTGAACTTACGTTAAAAGAGTCCCTAATAGCCACAGTACCAGTTCCATTAAAACAAACCCACACTCTTGCAAGCTGGCCCATTTCCGTTCCACTCGTATTCTGAAATACAGGTGAAGCAGATGAAATGCTTTTAATTGTGCCAACGGCAAGTGTACTCATCCTGATACCTCCATTAAAGTCAAGAATGAAAAGAATTCATCATCATCTTGAAAATCTACTGAATTAGTCGAAGTGTTATCTCTACATTTACCTTGAATTTTATAAGTTGTCGCAGAAGTTGTATTTGGGGAATCAAGAATTGATCTCATAACCATATAACTTATGCTTGCATTATTTGCATATTGACTTCTAGCACCATACCCATATTGGTAAGATTCAGTGGGTGGTGAAAGTGGAGTTGATCCTCTCACTATTTGAAGATTACCTGCATTATCATTTGCAATTATAAAGACCCTAGATTGTACATCGTAAGTAACTAAAATTTTACTTGAACTAGAAGTTGGAGTAATTGTTGCACTTAGTCCAATATCAGTAAAAGATGTAGCAGTCATTCTGACTTGCGTATTAGTTTGTTGTTGTACGATTTGAATAATTCCACCACCATAGACATTACCTCCTGTTGAAGGTATGCCACCTATAGGAACTATTGAATTTACTTTAAGTTGAGACATAAAATTAAGAAGGCTTGGTGGGAAAAGTTACAGAGGACATATCCAAATTATAAAGAGAATCTAATTTAGGTGATGCTTTTAAAGTGATGTCACGTAAAGCTTGCCTATATGTTTTCCATTCATCAGTTTCAGCAACCCCAGTTTCTTTTGCTTTTATTACGACCCAATCAGTTTCTTTAAGCAAAATATCTCTTTCAAGTCTAAGTAATCTCATAGGTTCTGCATTATTTAATTCAACAACCTTAGCATTTACTTCAGACTCAGTAGGTTGTGTTTGATTATTATCTAACCATTTAAGACCAGAATAAACATTTCCATAAAGAACCCACTCAGATTTTGGTTTTAAATACGAAATTGCGTCTTTAATTGAATATTTCATAAATCTATTATATACACTTTTATACTACAGTCCATGTCTCTCCAGAACCAACTGTAACGGTGACTCCGCTTTGAATAGTTATCGGACCAAAACTACCAGCATTTTTTCCATTAGTTATCGAATAATTTTGTGTAATGGTTTGATCATTTTCCCAAAATATTTCATCTGAACCACCGCCCTGTGCTCCAGCACCAGCAACACCCCAACTTAAGTTGCCACTTCCATCAGAAATTAAAGCATATCCAGCTACAGTCGTGTCAGCATTTGGAAGTTTCCAAACTACATTACCAGCTAAAGTATCGGGTGCTTTAAATCCTACATATTCAGATCCAGCACTTGACGGTTCAGATAATCTTAATTCTTTTTGATTATTTATAGTTATGCCATTTTGATCAAAAAAAGTTGTTTCTGCTGTTGCAAAAGTTAATCCTATTTGATTTGTACCTTTCTTAAAAATGCCTGTTGTACTATCTCCAAAATGAATAGATGGTGCGGAAGCAGAGCCACTAGACGCAGCCAAAACACCAGTAAGGGTTCCTCCTGATGCTGATAAAAAACCAAAGTTAGTTTGACTTACATTACCTAAAGTAACGAAAGCTGAATTAGCACCATTTCTAATTTTTAAAGTATCTGTATCACTATCAATATGTAATTGATATGCTGCAAGGTTAGCAGAACCAGAAGGATCACCAGCTGCACTATTCACTGTTCTTAAGGATTCAAATATATCTTTCATTGCTGTTCTTACAGCAGATCCAGTACCATTATCAGGTGAAAAATTACTGCTAGATTCTTTGCCAGTTGAATTAACTCTTGTCATTTACTAAGCACCTTTTCCATATCCTAACGCTTGAAACGTAAATTTCACATCTATGACTGCATTTGATGCGTTCTTAAAAACTATTGTAAACCCTGCACCACTTATAGAACTTAAAAGAAAAAATGCACCGCTTGGCATATCCTCTGGAGCTATAGAGATAGAAGGTAAAAATGCTGTGGTCGATCCACCTATATCACTTGTGCCTGTGAAAAATGGCTTCCCAAAAACGACTGCTAATCCGCTTGCACTTGTTCCTGACTGTAAAGGTGTAGAAATAATATTTCCACTTGATTGATATTTGTTTTCTGTTCTTGATGGCAAAAAAGCGTCAAAACCTAATTCTGTAAATTTTATATTTTCATTAATATCTACTGATATTAAATTACTTGTAAATTTAAAAGCTCTTGCACTAAATGAACCATTAGTTAAATTTTGCTCTGCTGTAAAACTTGAGTTATCTTGTGATGTTTGAACTTGTAATCTGCTTTTTAAACGATCACTTCCAGCACCATCAAAATTTAATCTTGCATCTAAATCTGGGATAGAGTCAAATTGATCTGAAACAAAAAAACCTTCACTTTTTATATGTCTTTTTAATCTTAGATTAGTAAATACAGATCCTAAGTCAAAAACTGAAGCAAATTCATAAGTTCCTGTAAGGTTGTTTGCTGGATTTGTAAGTTGTAATGCGCTTGAACTAACAGTTACATTAGTTTTAGTACCACTGAATGCTGTTTGCTCTCTTTGGCTTTTTATTAATAATTCATCTGCCATTTCAGGCAAACTTAATTCTACTTTTGCCTCTGTTGTTGATACTCTTCCACCTACATCGGCAAATTTTAAAGAATAAGTTCCTGTTAAAGCTGGAAGAATTGCCTCATTTGTAGCCCCATTTATGTTTTCATTTAAGTCGGTAGAGTTAGAAAAAGAGGCAGAACCTAAAGCATTTGGAGTATGTCTGACAATACATCTTCCACCAAATTCAACGTCAAGACTTGTTGTTTTAGTCCATGATAATTTTACTTGTGAGTTATTAAGTGGTTCAATTTCAAGATTTGTTGGATTTTCAGGATCAGCCGTCAAACCTATAGTGTTAACACTGACCTCTGTAGGACTTGCACTTCTTTCTCCATTACTATTAATTGTAAATATTTGAATAACATAAGTTCCAGCTTCAGAGGGTAATATTTCATGCTCTGATTGTTGAGTATTAACTACAACTGGATTTTCATTATCTTTAGTAAAAATTAATTGATACCCAGAAGCTCCATCTACAGATTCCCAATCAATAAAAAGCTTTGGAACAGGTCTATTATTATTTAAAATAATTTTTTCTTCTATTGCTTTTGTACCATCTGATCCGTTAATTATTTGTGGTGAAGGCAAAAGAGAAGTTAACAAATTAATGTTTTTTATGGGTAATTGCTCTCCATCTTCTATTGCCTCATATTTATTAGAATTATGAATTACTGCTGTAATTAAAAAACTTTTTTGTTTGTTTTCTTTTATATTTACTACTCTAAAAGATTGTGCTGAAAGTGAGCCAGATTCTAAAACATATGGACTGTTAATAACAGGGGCTTGTGAAAAATTATCTGAAACATTTACTTCATTGTCATTAGTATAATTTGTAATTACCTTTGTTTCTACCGTTCCATCTGATAATAAACAACTAATAGTTGGACTGTCGCTTATATCGGGTAAATTAGTCTGTGTTACATTATCTAAAATTATTTTTACATTTGTTGCTGATTTAACTAAACCTCCCCTTCTAGTAGAAGCCTTAACCCTATCTGCAATACCAATAATATCTCCAATTCTTAAAACAGATCCAGCAGCAATATTAGTTTCAAAAGTACAAGTTTCTGTTTGATTTTGTTGTGTTTGTAAAAACCATTTTCCAACTCTTTGTGCCATTCCTCTTGAGGTCGTACCAAAAGTATTAATTGTTTTTGTCTGTGTTCCATATTTTTGTTGTGCAGTACTATCTTTAACAGTCACATAATCTATTTCTTGTGTTTCTAAATCAAAATATGAAACATTAATTACGTTAAATCTAGTTTTTGATGAACTGCCAGAATAAACAAATTCGCCATTTACCACATTAGCGTTATTGAAAACATAATCAAAACTTACAGAACTTGGATTATCAATATCTTTTGGTGCGTCCTGAGAAATTTTTATAGTTCCTTCTTCATAATATGGTATTGCTCTCATTACAGAGCAAATATCCTTTATAACTGCCATTGCATCGCGTCTATTATTAATATTTACATTTATAGAGAATCTAGGTTCTTGACCACCATTTCCATCATCTACTAATTGACTGCAATATTTACTAACACCAAAAAAAGAAAAAACGTCTAACTCTGAATCTGGTATTGAACAGCCACTAACGCTATCTGTTAAAAGATCATACAAAACAAAAGCAGGATCACTTGTCCATTCTTTATCTGTTTTAAACGAACCATTGAAAGTCCCAGAATAAAATAATCGACCATTTGTATAATCAACAGTCGCATTATGTGGAATTTTTACAAGTTTTCCTCTTACTCTAAAAACGCGATTAGGGGCAGAAGTAAATAATTCCGAAGAAAATCTTAAAGACGAATATGCAATATTAGGATAATTATTTTGTTCTCTAATAATTTGTCTTATTTCTGCTAAACGCATTGTATTAAAGGTGTTTTCGTCACCAACATCATTTGCTCTTTCAACACTTACAACTACAGGAAAAAAATTTGTTTCATTAAAATTTGGAAAATCTTTAAAATTTATTCCAAAATCTCTTGAATAAGGGTTGAAACTTTTACCAGTGATTGTTTCATCAATAACTGTTGCTTGAGAAGCATTGTTTGGATTGACTTTTATTAAAACTCTGACGCTTGTAGATTCTCTATTACCATTTTCTGTATTAAGTTTAAAAAATTGATCAAATTTTACCTTAACTTGAACAGTGTCAATAGATGAATTCGTTATAGTACCTGATCTCGGCGTTGCAGATCCTCCTACTGGAAAGCTGCATTCTTGCCCTTTATCACCTGTTATAACTTCACTTGATTGTTGTTGTGCTGCAAACAGAACTTCGTTGTTAGCAGTCCCATCTTGAAACTCAAAAGTAAGTCTTTCTTTTGGATAATTAAAATCTGAATCTATAGGACTTGTATTACTTGCATCACCTTGCAACACAGCAGTTTTATTTAAAAACAAATCTTTAAGAAAGGCATTTTTAAAAGCTGTGCTTGTTTTATCTGTAATTCTTGCTTTGCTTGCAGTTGCAGACCCCTCAATCTGTCCTTCTCCAATAGCATCAACAATAGTACCAAAATCAATAGATTTTAGTTTATTTTCAGGGAAAAGAGCATCAATAATCTGTCTTATTGGAAAAACCATTTTTTTACTTGTTTACAACTTGAAAAGTATCAACAGAAGAACTTACAACTGTGCTACCTACTAAAGTTTCTCCATAAATAATATTAATTGGTACACCTTGTTTTGAATTATTTAAAAGACCTGTAAAAATATAACTAGGATCTTGTGGATCTTCTTGCCTTGCAGTATTAGGGGTCACTGGGTCTGGTGTTAATAAATCTGCAACTCCACTAAGTAAAAAGCTTGTCCCTATTGCTGTTAAAGCACCAGCTATTGTAGTTCCTAAAATTGTTGCTGTAAAAATTCCTCCAACTGCTGATGCAACTGCGCCAGCCCCTAAAAATGCGGCTGCTAAAAAAAATACCTCACCATGAACAACAGGAATTATTTTAATATCACTTTTAGTCTGTATATCTAATAAATCTTCAGTAATTCTTACATTACCAGCCATAACACAATATTCCTGTTCTTTTATATGTTCCAAAACACCTTTAAAATTATTAATTAAAAAACTAAAAGCTTCTTTAGGACTTTGTGCATTTATTTCAAATGTTGATTGTCCTATAAACTTTCTTAATCTGCCATAAATAGTTAATTTAATCATTTATCTCAGATGGATATACAACAATAATAGACTCTGTTTTAGGTTCAACAAGATAAAAAGGTAAATCATTAAACTTACAACTTATTTTATCAGCATGACTAAATGCCATTTCACCATCAGGATGGCTATGTACAATACCAAGAACTTCTCCTTGATCTTCACCAGTTGCATAATCTAAAGGGTCTATAACAAATGACTTTTCTTTATATGCACCTGATATATTTTTACATTTCCAATAGGTTTCAATACCATCAATATTAATTATTAAGCCGCAAGACTCCTCTGGATAAGCTTCTGTAGCATCTTTAAAAGCGTCTGTAGCCCATGTATATTCTGTCATTAGACAAATGTTCCAACAGCAGGGAATAAGTCTCTGGTAACTACTCTCTGTGGTATTGACCTATTCTCTAAGTCGTGTGCAGCAGTAAGTTCAAATTGTACAACTTGCCTATTTTCAACAGCTTTTCTATCTATTACATATATCTCATCACGCAATCTATCAGAACTAGGAGTGCCAAACGGATTAGAACCCGATAAAAAATTTGAGTTGTCCAAGGCAGAAGCAAGCGGCATTTTTCTAGTAAACTTTGCATCTATCAAATCATTATGTGGAGTTACTAGATTCACACTATTTAAAAAATCACTCATTGTTATAACTAAGCCTGTTGATGGATTTTGAACTATACCACCTAAATTAGAGAAAGTAATTGTTGGTCTTGAGATAGTGCCTGTGCTTTTCTTTTCAAAACCTTGCACCTCTACAGCTACCCTTTGATAGGAATTTGATTGAAATATTACTTCACCAAAATTGTTTAGATTCGCACCAGCATGAAATCTATATACTGTAGGCAAGTTTTGTGGATTTCCAGCCGCTATATGAGTTCCTACTGTAAGCTCAAGTTCAAACAGTTCAATAATAGAACTTGGATTTATTTTATTTAGTTCAACAAAAGGTATTGCCATTATGCCTCGAATACCTCTCTAAAAACACAAGATAATCTTACTCTGTTTAAAAATGGAATTGATCTTGGAAAAGAATCACAAACAAATTTTCTCGAAGATGATTCACTAGGCAAAGTGTAATCAAAAGATGCTCCATCATCAATTCTTGCATTTAAAAAATCAAGTGCTGTAGTTGCGTCAGCCTGAGATAATTCAAAAACTAAATTTACAGATAAAGCGTTCTGGTTTAATCCTTCAGTTAATCTCTGCTCAAACCCATCACCAAAAGAAATTACGTTTACAGATGGTTTTGGAGTAATTCTTGTGTTATAAACTGGTTTTGCAATTGGAAATGTAGCCATCAGTTTAATAAACCTCCAGATCGTTTTTGATTTATTATCTCAGCTTGAATCGCTGCTGCAAGCTGTTCTCCAAACTGATTAGCATCTGCATCATTACCTTGAACAGAAGAGCCTGAAGCATCAACATTTACAGTAATATTATTTACTACTGATTGTCCGCCAGATATTTGATTATTTGGTGTTATAAATCCTCTGCTGGTTCCCATTGACAGCAATTCTGGTCCCTTTTCACCTACTAGGAAAGTTTTGCCAGCAGCAACTTGACCACCACTTGCTTTTCCACCACCAAAAACTTTACCTAAAAATCCCCCTATTTTATCACCAATACCTGAGACTGCTTGTTGAATAGCGACCTCAATTAATTTTCTTTTTAATTTATTTAAAACACTTACAGCCGCTTCAGCTAAAGTCTTTGTACCTTCTACTGCATCAGCTAGGTTTGAAACAATACCTTTTTCAATATCTTGACCTATATCCATAAATTTTTGCTTTAGTGCTTTAGCTGCTTTTTCTTGTTCCTTAAGTTTATTTACACCATCCTCCAACAAATTATTTTTCTTTTCTAAATCAATTAATTCATCTGCTAAATCTTTTCCAAATTTTTCTGTTAACTCTTTTCTTTTTTGATCTAGCTCAAATTGTTTTCTACCTTCCTCTGTACCAATTTTTAATTTTGCCTCAATCTCTTTTAATTCTTTATTTTTTGCTTTTAAAGCATTTTTTGATTTTTCAAAGTCTTTAAATAATTCAATACCTTGAGCTATTATTAATTTTTCTTGTAACTTTTCTAAATCGCTTTCTAAACCTAAAAGTTGCGCCCTTTGATCTGCGTGAAATATTAAAAATGGTTGTTTATCAGCTTTAGCTTTAGCTTCTTTAAGTTTGTTTATTTTTTTTGTGACAGATTCTATTTCTGACTGTATTTCTGAAGAAGTTCCCTCTTGAAGTAATTTATTAAATTCTTTTTGTTTATTTATTGCTTTGATAATACTATTCGTTAAAAAGACAAATCCACTGGCTAAAGCAATTAAAGGAAGCGCATTTGCAGCCATTGTTAAAGCCCCAACTGCAACAGTCAGTTTTGAAACGCTGCCAGCAGCTAATAAACTTGTAGCACTTACACCTGTTAATCCACTAGATGCAATTAAAGATTTTACTCCAACCATACTAAAACCAGCAAGTAAAGCTTTTATTTGCAAAACAGCAAAAGGAATAGCAACGCTTAAACCTTTCACCGCTAAACCAACACCAGCAATAACTGCTGCCGTTTGCCCACCTTCTGAATTTAGAAAATTTACTAAACTTGTTAAACCTTCTACAGCAGCTGTCAAAGCTGGATTTAGAGCT
>TARA_R100001480_G_scaffold7430_15_pt1 | contig 10505 bp, 8 predicted proteins | sample TARA_R100001480 | Tara Oceans TARA_R100001480 (sample SAMEA2622212) | marine metagenome | biome: marine biome (ENVO:00000447); feature: mesopelagic zone (ENVO:00000213) & marine oxygen minimum zone (ENVO:01000065); material: "saline water (ENVO:00002010), including plankton... | reverse complement strand
CCGCCCGCTACTGGGCGATCGGGTGGACCGCGGCTGGGGCAATATCGTCGATATCCTTGCCGTGGTCTCCACCGTATTCGGCGTCGCAACGACTCTCGGCCTTGGCGCGTTACAGGTCAACAGCGGACTGGCCAATCTGGGAGTAGCTACCTACTCTACGACATCACAATTTTACATTCTCGCGGGACTCGCAACCTTGTTCATCATTTCGGCAATGACGCCCCTCAACATGGGTATCCGCTACCTCAGCAATGCCAATATGGTGCTCGCCGCTGGACTGCTGTTTTTCGTGCTCGTCACGGGACCGAGCGGTTTTATCTTCAGCGAACTCACCCAGACAGCGGGTGAGTACCTTGGCAATATCATAGAGATGAGCTTAGTAACCACTCCCTATTCCCATGAACATTGGGTGGAGCAATGGACCATGTTCTACTGGGCCTGGGGATTGAGCTGGGCGCCATTCGTGGGCAGTTTCATAGCGAGGATCTCGAGGGGTAGAACTGTCCGCGAGTTTGTCTTGGGCGTAATGATCGTCCCGGTGGCTTTAAGCATGTTGTGGTTTGCCACTTTCGGCGGCTCCGCAATCTACTTCGATTTGTTCGATGGCGTCGCGATTGCGGATGCCGTATCGGAAGAAGTGCCGGCCGGACTTTACGTCCTTCTTGATCAGTTACCCTGGGGTGAGTTCGCGTCCATACTGACCGTGGCACTGGTCTCCATGTTTGTGGTGACGTCAGCGGATTCCGCCACATTTGTGCTGGGCATGTTCACCTCAAAGGGTGTTCTTACACCAACACGGTTTGTTCGCATCCTCTGGGGAGGACTTCAGCTACTGATGGCTTCCGTCCTGTTACTAAGCGGTGGCCTGAACGGGCTGCGAACCGTATCCATAATCGCCGCTTTCCCGTTCATGTTACTGATGGTGCTGATGGCATTCTCCCTTTACAAAGATCTCGCGGCGGAGATCAGGCGGCGGGAGGAAAAAGAGCAATTGCTCCGCACCCGGGTTGAAAAATTGTTGATGCGGGAACCCGAGCGTGACGCGGAGCGCCGGGAAGAGGAAGAAATTCATCCAACCGCTCCAGAGGAATGTCCCGCGCAAAACTGCGACAATTAGCCAATCTAAGCCATATTCGTTGTGGATTGTGACTGTAAATAAAGGTTGCTTCCACACCTTCACCCCCTCTGGTATCTGTATGACCAGCCGAACGAAGGAGACGTAGATCTTCACAGGCACCAGCACCCTACCATCGACACACTTCGATGCCGCCCAGCACAGGTCACGCTGGATTACCTAATTCGGCACAGAATAGGGTGTGGTCAGCCACAGCCCTTTGCGAGCAGCCCCGAATTGGCATTCCAGATGGCAACACAAGCGGAAACGACAGACTCTGCCATGATTCGTAACCAGTGTTAGTCCTCTCTGGTTACTAGCATCCTGCCATGTCAGATCTCCCCTTCCCAAGGATTAAAAGACCTTGCAGGCATCCTCAACCAGCGTGCCTAAGAGGCGAAAACGGGTATCGCCTCGACGGGCAGGCCCGGAACTTCGCCCCGAGTTGACTTGTGTGATATTGAAGTCCCCAAGATTCGCAGCCTAATCGTCGATGAGGGCAAGTTTACGGCGTAATTTCGACGGGGGAACAGCCAGGGGTGGCGCCACGGAAATCTACCGCTCAATGCCTTCAAGCGGTGGGCCGATTCGCCGGAGCAGCCAGATTTGGAGCCCGATGCATCGATCCTCACCCGCATATCGAGGCCACACCGGCTGCAATCACAGAGAACCTCCACGAATACCTGCCCTATCGCATCGTCGACAGAAATATAGCATTCCAGCCAGATCCTGCGTTTAGCGGCGGTAAAATCAGACAGCATCGCGTCGAATAGCGCAGCCTTGCCACAAAAATCCGGATGGCGTTACTGGCGCACTGTGGCGGTGAAGGTTTCAGTGTCGTGCTTACTGTCCGCTGTCATGGCATACAGTTCAGTTTGAAGTGGGGACCCCATAACGGTAGCCTCATTGTGCCGCAATTGAGTTCCGACCGGACTACAATGCAGCGGTAGGTAATCGCGAAATGAACCAGAGAACCGCTCTTGCAGCCACCCGATGACACACCAGAACAGACGGAAGCCGAAAGGTTGAACCAGCACTGCGCCTGCGCCACTCTCGATCGGGAGGCAATCGCTATCAATCTGGCCAGTCAATTGGGCGACGACACCCATGATGTCCTGTCCAGCAGCGCCTGGAAGCAATTCTTCTCCGATGCCGCCATTTTTGTTCCTGGCCGGGATCTGGACCACATGCTGGCCATCGTCCGGGCCCTTGAGGTCGCTGCCGCGCTCCCTGGCTACCAACGACGAGTGCTGTCCTGGGCCCCGCAGAATGCACAGATCAACCCCGGGCCTCTGGGCGCATTTATGGGCTATGATTTCCACCTCGGCGAGGAGGGGCCTCAGCTCATAGAAGTCAATACAAACGCCGGGGGCGCGTTCCTCAATGCCGTGCTGGCACGAGCCCAGCTGCGATGCTGCGGCGGTTCTACGAATGCATCCTGGGCGGAAGACTTCGACGCCGCGGTGATCGCCCAGTTCGAGAGTGAATGGCGCACCCAGCGGGGCAGCGGACGCCCCGAGCGCATAGCGATCGTCGATGATCAGCCTTCCGGGCAGTACCTCTATCCCGAATTCCGGCTAGCGCAGCAGCTATTGCGAAACAATGGTATTGATGCCGTCATATTCTCTCCCTCCGATCTCAGGTATGAGTCAGGCGAGTTATACGGTGGTGGCAAGCGAATCGACCTGGTTTACAACCGTCTGGTGGACTTCGGGCTGGAAATGCCCGAACACGCAGCCTTGCGCTCCGCGTGGCTCGACGGAGGAGCTGTCATAACCCCCAACCCCTATACTCACGCACTGTTCGCGGATAAACGCAATCTGACAGTCTTCTCGGATCGCGCGACCCTTCTGGATTGGGGCTTAAGTCCTGAATACTTCGAATTGCTCCGCCGTGGTATTCCGCGTACCGTACCGGTCACCGCCAGTAACGGGGAGGATCTTTGGCAGCAGCGACGCCAGTGGTTCTTCAAACCCGTGGCGGGCCACGGCAGCAAAGGCGTGTACCGGGGCAGCAAACTTACAAAAAGTACTTTCGCTCGAATTCTCGAAAGTGACTATATCGCTCAGACTTATGTGCCGCCCTCCGGGCGCCTGGTTCTGGTCGATGGCGCGCGGGAAGTGCTCAAGGTCGACGTGCGCCTGTATACTTATCGCGGCACCCTGCTCCTGGCCGCGGCAAGACTGTATCGGGGCCAGACCACCAATTTTCGTACCCCAGGCGGCGGCTTTGCGCCTTTACTGCTTGTGGAGTGACCGCAACCAGCCGCAAACCGATACATGACCAAACGGGCGACCCGGCTGTTTACAAATCGTCCATTCGCTCTACCTGCCGGACCAACCGCTTTGTTTCGTGCTCCTCCATTTCCAGCAGCGATTGCATAAGTTCCGCAGCCTCCCGAATTTCAGCCTTGCCCTTAAGGGTTCGGTAAAGGCTGATGATTTGCTCATGAAAATCAAAGACTTCAGCACTGATCGTATCGGCATCCAGTTTTGCGTAGTGATCATCGCAAACCAAATGTGTCGTAATCGGATTATGCGGCATGTAATCGTAGACATAAGTGCGCGCCGCCTTGGGGTCGGCCTGCCGTTCAAAGGCCACAACCATTTTCTCCATTTCGGTTTCGTGAGACGCCAGATACTCGAGCAGTAAGGAGGCCCGCTCCTCACCGTGACGCAAAGCGCAATGACTCAAGCACTCTGCCAGTTTGGCATGGAGTTCTCGGGTCCATTCGATCAGGTCATAAAATGTTCTAACTTCCATACTCGATCATTCTTCCATCGTTAAAAATGGTCTTATCGGCCAGCGGTAATCTATCTGCGTGCTGATGTTCGGTCATGGCGAACTCTCACTTTATTGGCCGGCCCACATCGTGTGACCCCACATATGATTTTCCATTATCGTATGACCCTCCGATTCAATGAATGATTTCAGTGGTGGTGTGCATTCGATTCCTCCAGAGCCTTTTGTCTGGCGCGAGCCGAGCTTTTCAGGAAGATCTGCTCGGCAATTGCAATGATTATCATGGTGACCACGGCAACGCCAATTACAAAGGGGTCAGAATTCACCTTAACCCAGACAAAACCTCCAAGTGCAAGAAGGTCGAGAAAAATGGCTATGACGGGTACCCATGCCCTGGCTTTGATGTCCTCCCGAAGATAACGAATAACGCCCCAGTGGATGGCAATGTCCATAATCAGATAGAACACGATTCCCAGCGCCGCAATCCGGGAGAGGTCAAAGAACGCGGTCAGGACCAGGCCCAGAACCACGGTGTAGACAAGCGTGTGCTTCTGGATACTGCCCGGCATGCCGAAATGGCGGTGGGGAACCAGTTTCATTTCCGTCAGCATTGCGAGCATGCGCGAGACCGCAAAAATGCTGGCCAAAATGCCGCCGGCGGTGGCCATCATCGCAATGGCCACCGTGAACCAAACGCCATAATCGCCCAACGCCGGCCGGGCGGCGGCCGCAAGGGAGTAATCCCGTGTTTCTACGATTTCGGCAAGCGAAAGATTGCTCGCAACCGCAAATCCGACCAGCGTGTAGATGACCACACACGCCGCGATAGAAATAACAATGGCCCGGCCAACGTTGCGATGCGGGTCCTTCACCTCCGAACCACTGTTGGTGATCGTTGTGAAGCCCTTGAACGCCAGTATCCCCAGTGCGGTCGCACCAAGGAAGTTGCCAACGGTTCCGGCCTCTCCAGTGCTGGAGAAGTCCACGGAAATGCTATCGGCAATCCAGACACCCACGAGCCCAAAAACCAGAATGCCCCCGATTTTCAAAATGCCGATGAACGAAGCCACGTTCTCGATAAGGCGGTTGCCCATCAGATTGATCAGAAAAGCCGCGAGGATAAGTGACACCCCGAGAATGGGCGCCATACGACCACTCTCGTCTCCGCCGAATAGCTGCATGGTATAGGCACCGAACGTGCGGGCAAGAAAGCTTTGGGCGATCACCATCGAGAAATACATCAGCAGTGCATTGAAAGCCGTCGGCAAACGGTCGCCGTAAGCCTTGTGCAGATACATGCCAATCCCCCCGGCGGACGGATAGGCATTGGAAATCTTGATGTAAGAATATGCACTGAATGAAACGATGACAGCCGCCGCAAGGAACGCCAGGGGAAACAGTACACCGGTCATTTGTGCCATTTGTCCGGTCAGCGCAAAGATACCGGCGCCGATCATGACGCCGGTTCCCAACATCACGGTGCCCGCTAAGGTCAGGCTACCTTCTCGGTAATGCGTTGTTCTATCTTTCTCCTCAGCCATGAACCCTCCGGTTGTTTGCTCAATGTATCGACCTAGAACCACATACGAACGCCGACAACGACGCCAATTTCGGACTCATCGCCACCTTGAGCGCGAATCTGTTCGGCCTTGTCACTCAAAGCGCGGCTCCAATAGACACCAATGTAAGGGGCAAACTCTCTGGACAGTTCGTAGCGATAGCGTAATCCCACACGCACATTATTGAATCCACTTGGGCGATCATACTCTTCAGCGTCAGTCAAAGCCGCTTCCACCTCCAGACGTGGCTGTAAATACGACACCTGAGACAGACGAATATCGTATTCGGCTTCGATGCTCGCGGCGATATCTCCATCTTCGTTGACCGTAATGGAGTTATCCATTTCAAATCGATAGGGAGCCATACCAAACAGGCTGAACACCAGGTAGTTTTCCCGCTCTGCTCCAGACGCCACCGAACCCCGTGTACCAGCGCCTCCCTGTATTTCCCAGAATGGTGCAATCAGACGACTGGCCAGTAACTCCACACTCTCGAGCTCGGTAGGCTCGCCGTCATCTGACCTGTTCTCTCCTTCGCTTTTGAAATAGATTCGGTTTCTATCTCCACCGTACCAGGCGAGCATATCCCAGACGATCAAGTTCTCATCATTCTCCGTGCGTGTGATTTCCAGTCGGTCAAACAGTAGCTGACCGGTGCGATACGCCTTGATGGGTTCCGGCCAGTTATCTTCAGCGTGGCCGGCGAACAACGGAACGCTCATTCCTGCCAAGGATAAAGACATCAGCATTTTCAGTGTCCTCATGTATCCCCCTTTAACTGACATTGACTACGCGGAACATTCCCGCCTTCATGTGATAGAGGAGATGGCAATGGAAGGCCCAACTGCCGAGCGCATCGGCACTGATCTGCAATGAAACTACTTCACTCGGTTTAAGGCTGATCGTGTGCTTCCTGGGGCGGGGGTAGTGCCCATTCTCCAGCTCCATCCACATACCGTGCAGGTGAATGGGATGATCCATCATGGTGTCGTTCACCATAATGAGGCGCAGGCGCTCGCCGTGGCGGAATGCTACCGGCCCATCGACTTCAGAGTATTTCTCGCCGTCGAACGACCACATGTATTTTTCCATATTTCCCGTCAGGTGAAGCTCAATATTCCGCGCCGGCTCGCGTTCGTCAGGCCAGGGATGAGCGCCCACAAGATCACCATAGACCAGAACACGATGGCCCACATCTTCGAGCCCGACGCCGGGCTCGTTCAGTCGGCTCACGGGATTGCGGGCTATCATGGCCGCTGCGGGTCCATGCCCGCCCGGTGCATGCTGAATGCCCAAATCCGGTGCCGAGGGGCGCTGCCGACCTGACGTCATCGGGCCGGGCCGATGTGACATCGCAGCATGGTCTTCCATACTTGATTCACTACCGGATGATTGCATGTCACCCATTGCATGCGACATTCCCATCGCTGCCATTCCGCGCTCTGGTACGGGGCGCAGCTCTGGCACGGGCGCTGCCTGCCCCAACTGCGTCGCCAGCGTACCTCGCACGTACCCGCTGCGGTCCATGCTTTCCGCGAACAGCGTATAAGGCCGATTGCCCTGCGGGGTCACAATAACGTCGTAGGTTTCCGCTACGCCGATCCGGAACTCGTCAACGGTCACTGGTTTGACCGGCTGGCCATCCGCAGAGACCACGGTCATCTCCAGGCCTGGAATGCGGAAATCGAAAAATGACATGGCAGAGCCATTGATGACTCTCAGCCGAACCTGTTCCCCGGGTTTATACAGCGCCGTCCAGTTGGTTGCGTTGTCGCGGCCGTTAATCAGGTATGTATAGGTGGACCCGGTGACATCTAGAATATCCCGGGCACTCATACGCATGCGGTTCCACATGGCGCGCTCTTCCCAGGTTTTTGCAATCCCTTGGCGGCGAATATCGGCGAGCGTGTCGCCCAGCGTGCGTTGCTGATAATTGTAATATCCCTCGGCCACCGTGAGATTGCGAAACACCTCGTAGGGATCTTCGAAGGTCCAGTCACTGAGAATAATGACGTGCTCCCGATCTGCCCCAATGTCGCCATCCGCTGAGTCGATGACAAGCGGCCCCAAGTGGCCTAGCTGCTCCTGTAACCCGGAGTGGCTGTGGTACCAGTAGGTTCCGTTTTGCTGCACCTCGTATTCGTAGTGGAATGTTTCTCCCGGCTTGATGCCGGGGAAGCTGACGCCGGGCACACCATCCATATTCTCGGGAAGAATAATCCCGTGCCAGTGGATCGACGTGTCCTCATTCAACCCGTTAGTCACGTTCAGCCGTGCGCGTTGCCCTTCTTTGAGCCTGATCAGCGGCCCCGGCATGCTGCCATTGATAGTGATCGGCCTGCCGCTGAGCCCGGCGATCGTCTGGTTTTCCCGTCGGATTACTAGATCAACTGCCTGATCAGCGTGGATCACATCGCCATAGCTTCTACCTGTTGGATAAGCCCAAGCGGGCGCGATTTTGGCCAGAGTCAGGGCAGACGCTGTCCCGAGTGCTGACTTGATAAACTGTCTTCGGCCCTGTGGCAGCGACGTTCTCATCGCGGATCCCCTTTTTATCGACATCATTACACAACTATCAGCTTAGCCAATGGCCCCTGTCTCATAGATGACACTCGCATTACAATCTTGTAATTAGACTGTAATCTCGTCGTTGGGCGCGCATGGCTACACTTGAGGCGAACGGATCAGGAGAAATACCCAATGCGACTTTTGGTCGTGGAAGACGAAGTGAAGACAGGAGACTATCTTGGTCAAGGTCTGACCGAAGCGGGCTTTGTGGTTGCATTGGCGCGTAACGGGCTGGACGGGCACCACCTGGCAATGACCGAGTCCTTTGATCTGATTATTCTCGATGTGATGCTGCCGGATGTGGACGGCTGGCGTATTGTGCAGTCCTTGCGCGACGCCGGTCAGCAGACAGCGGTACTGTTCTTAACCGCACGCGACTCTGTGGATGATCGCGTTAGGGGCTTGGAGTTGGGTGCCGACGACTATCTTGTGAAGCCCTTTGCCTTTGCCGAGCTTTTGGCTCGGGTGCGCACGCTGTTACGCAGAAGCTCAACACCCGCCTTGTCAGAGTATCTTCAGGTGGCCAACCTGACCCTTGATCTACTGAAACACCGTGTGACCCGTGCCGGCCAGAAAATCAATCTCAGCCACAAAGAGTTTTGCCTTTTGGAATTGTTGGTGCGTCGCCGGGGTGAGGTATTAACGCGTTCTCTGATCGCTTCCCAGGTGTGGGACATGAACTTTGATTCGGATACCAATGTGATTGATGTGGCAATTCGCCGGCTGCGGGCAAAAATTGACGACGACTTTGAGCCGAAACTGATTCATACCGTACGAGGTATGGGGTACACGCTTGACGTTGAAACTGACGATGACACGCACTGAGCGTCAACCCCTGTCACTGGCGGCACGCGTCATGGTGTTCGTCGCGCTCGCCATTGGGTGCAGTCTCTTTTTAATTGGAAATCTTGTGCTCAATGCTGTCGACCGCCATTTTGCGGAGCAGGACGCTGATGAGCTTGCGGTGATGAGCGAAGCGGTGGTCGACGCACTGCACATTGGCGCCGGCGATCCAAAACGACTGAACGTGGCATTGGCGGGCGCCATATCGGGGCATCATGGCGTCTATTTTCAGGTAATGAGCCAGTCCGGCGATGTGCTTTATGGCACCCCGGGCGCTGATCTGTCGCAAATGGCTGCGACGGCTAACCCGACCACCGCAATCCACGCGAATGATCTAGAAATTTGGCACGACAACGGTAGTACTTTGCGCGGCGCCCTGACGCAGGTCGAGGTGATGGGGGAGATCTACGCGGTGACGACGGCTATCGATATAGGCTTCCACTTGCAGTTCTTACAGAGTTTTCGTCGCACGTTGTGGCTCATTATGAGCTTGGCGGGCGGCATAACGCTTTTAGCTGCATGGTATGGCGTTTACCAGGCACATGCCCCCCTGCGTGGATTTTCCGAAAGAATGGGTGATATACAGGCCGACAGGCTCCATGTGCGCCTTGATCCCTCTATTGCCCCAACGGAGTTGCAGGGCCTGGTCACTTCCTTTAACCACATGATCGGCCGCCTTGAAGACAGCTTTGCTCGTTTGTCGCACTTTTCGGCGGATATCGCCCACGAATTGCGTACGCCTCTGACCAATCTTATTACACAAACCCAAGTTGGGTTGGGTAGGGCCAGATCGTTAGAGGAGTACCGCGAACTCCTGTATTCCAATCTGGAAGAACAAGAGCGGCTGGCCAAAATGGTCAACGATATGTTGTGGCTAGCCAAGAGTGACCATGGCCTGCTCAAGCCGGTTGAGGTGACGTTGAACCTGGCCAGTGAGGCCAGTGAGCTGTTCGACTTTTTTGGAGCGCTGGCGGAAGAGCGCCAGATTGTTCTGGCACTGGAAGGGCAGGTGCCAACTATACAGGGCGACCGCGCTATGCTGCGGCGGGCTATTTCGAATCTGCTGTCCAATGCCATTCGCCACACGCCCTCCGGTGGGCGCGTGCAGATTCGGTTGGCCGCAGCATCTAATCATGAGGTCTCACTGAGCGTGCAGAACCCTGGCCCGGGGATACCCGCTGAGCACCTGGCCAAAATCTTCGACCGATTTTACCGTGTTGACCCTTCCAGAACGCGACAGAGCGAAGGCGCTGGGCTTGGTCTGGCCATTGTGCGTTCCATAGTGAAGGCTCACGGTGGCCGCGTGGAGGCGGCCTCAGCCCAGAATAAAACCACATTTACGCTCTTTTTGCCCTACACGACCTGAACCTTTCTCCCAAGCGACTGACAAGATCAAGGCAAATATTAGTTTAAATCGCCCCGGATTTGTCGAAGGCTCCAAACCTCGAATTTTACGGGTTTGTCTCGCTTGTTCCGGTCGAGGCCCAAATGGAGTCCGCTACGATCATTGATGAAGCCGTACAGCAGTTCACAGCCAAGCTTGTCGTAAATGCTAAAATGTCTGTTGAGATTAAGCCTACGATATTGTTTTTAAAATATAGTGAATACTCGGGGCGGGCTTAGGATCCGGCAGCTAGTGAGGAAAACTCTGACGTCGACGCTCTCTAGGCACCGTCACA
>TARA_R100001480_G_scaffold111213_1_pt1 | contig 10508 bp, 12 predicted proteins | sample TARA_R100001480 | Tara Oceans TARA_R100001480 (sample SAMEA2622212) | marine metagenome | biome: marine biome (ENVO:00000447); feature: mesopelagic zone (ENVO:00000213) & marine oxygen minimum zone (ENVO:01000065); material: "saline water (ENVO:00002010), including plankton... | reverse complement strand
TTCTCCCAAACATACCCTCTTCTAAATACTTCCTGCTTTAATTGAGTAATACAGGTTCTCGCAATAACAGATTGATTAACGATATTATAGATGATTGGGCCAGTCATCATGTGATTTGTTTCTCTTTCCTGAATACCCATATTGTAGACTTTTCTATCAGCAGGTTTAGGTGTTTGTCTCCTAAAGAGATTAGTTATGCTAAATCTTCTTTTTTCTTCAACCATGAATCACACCCCCTGTTTTAATGCTACGCTATCCTCGCCTATGAACGCTTCGGTTATGGCCTTCCGCTATCCTCAATATCATACCTTTCATTACTTGAACGCAGCATTTCTTCTAAAATACCTTTCAAATAAGAGGCTCTATTTTGGGGCCGCTTGAATCCTAGTTTTAAGTAATAAATAACCATTCTTTTATTAATGTCTGCTAAGTTAGAAAACTTAACATATTTCTTTCTATCTCTAGGTAATTCATCATTTAGAATACCCTCTTTTAGTTGTTTCCAAGACATTTTAGCCTTCATAATTAATAGGGTTTCGTCCATAACATCGCCTCATCTATTTTACAAGTTAAACATCTATTTGAAATAATCTCAGTCTTACATCTTCTACAAACGGTTGCATATCTAATTTTCTTTGGTAGTTTTGTTCTTACCTTATGTTTAAAAATATCATAGTGTTTGCGGGGCATTAACAATTCCACCTTCTTCTGGCGGCTCTTGCTTTTTCGCTGTAAGTTCCATCTGCTCGCTTAAATCCTCTTGACCTAGCACAAAAAGATTTACGCCTCTTTGCTGCTTTACCGCCAGGTTTTAATTTACTTGGTTTTTTGGTGACTGGACGCTTTAAATTAGCACCCGTTTCTCTTTTGAATTTAGCACGACCCTTAGCACTTAATCCACCCGTTCTTGCGTGAATCTTTTTATTGTAGCCTTTAAAGGGCTTCTTTTTCTTTTTAAGAATATTCTGCCATTCCTCCATTATATCACCTCAATATGCGGGTCTTCGGAAATCGCTATCAGTCGGCATTCTTGGACTTAGGCTTGTTTTCATTCCTTGTCTTGCCTGTTGTGCTTGTTGTTGTCCTTTTTGTTGTTGCCTTTGTGCTTGAGAAATCCCCCGTTGAATAGTTTGAAGGCCAACAAAGACATTTCCTTGATTTTTAAGATAATTAGTTAGAACCGAAGAATATACGCCTAAAGAACCTTTTGCTTGATTATACGCATTTAAATCATTTTGATTTTGAAACTTAATCCCATCAGCAGTAAATTGGGCTTGTTGTTGTCTCCTGCCAAAAAATTTCTCAATATCTTCTGGTTTCGCTTTTAAAATTTCTTTCCAATCATTCATACTTTTCACCTATCATATAGCCTAATTTTTTTCCTGCTTCAATATCGCTTGGATAATGACTTCCCATTTGCATTCTTGATAAAGAAATTCTGTCAGCCATTTCTTTAAGTTCTTTCTTCTTATCTGGATATTCCTTTCCTAATACTTTCTCTAAGCCATGGGCAAGCATTGAATGTCCACTTGGGAATGCAGGAGTGTCGTCTGTTTTTGTTTTTGTTGTTTGAATCTTGTCTGAAATTTCGTGAGGTCTTGGTCTTTGATATTTCATTTTTAAGGAGATAGCATAGTAGTTTATATCCTTCATAAAATCATCATAATCCTTTTTATTAGCATCAACTATTTTAAACATTTCTATTTCTGGTTTCAAATCAGAATCTTTCATTTGTTTCGGTGTAAGTTTTTTCTTTTCCATAACACTTAATATAGCAGGTATTTCTGTTTCCTCTTTTGGATAACTCATTTTTGGAATATCTAATTTTATTTTTGGACTTCGTTGTAAAATTTTAGTTTTATCCTTTGATAATTTTCCTTGCCAAGTTCTTTTCTTAAGGATAGAAAACCAATTCATTTTCTCACCTATTTTCTTCTTTAAATCTTGAACTAGTTTCAGGAACGGGGTTCTTTCCTTCTAATTTTCTTCTTGTTGCTTCGGCACTATTCATATCATGAATTTGATAAGAGTTTTTATTGTCATCAGGTTCTTCATCTTCTTCAACAATTTGGTATTGATAACTTGGTGCGCCTAATACTTCAAATATTCCTCTATCTAATACAACACATCTTCCTATGTATTGGTCGCCCATAACAGTCCAAGGTTGAGGATTTCCCCTAGTTCTCATAACATATCTTAAATTTTGAAGTGCGTCTTCCCTTGTTGGAAAAATAGTTTCTCCATCATCATCTGAAACAGCATTCCAATTACGCATTCTGCTAGTAGCCTCACCCTTTATCATGGCCTTGAAACCATTCTGCTTGATAACGGATTTCCATGTCATTTACTCGCTTCCTTTTACTTTCTTAACATATTCACGAATTCTTTTGGCCTGACTAGTGTGCATAGCAATTGCTTTATCTAATTCTTTAGCAATCTTTTCCAATTCGCTTACATCTTGTTTTAGTATTTCTTCCCACTTCATTTTTTCATCCTCTCCGTTTTTCTTTTACTTGATTCTTTTCTTGCTAAGGCTACTTTATGTGCCGCATTTAATCTTTTCTTTGCTTCTGGGTCTTTTGCTCTTTTTGCTGCTACCCTTGCTCTTTGTTCAACTAAATTAATAATTTGTGATTGTCTCTTATGTGGCTTTGATTTAAATGATGAACTTGAAAATGTTTCTCTTACATCTTTTGCAGTTTTGAATTTTACAGAAACAGTATCTTTTGGATTTTCATCTGTATATAATCTTCTTGCTGAACCCTTTGGTTTTTTTCCTGTTCCTTTCTTCGGGTCTTTCTTTAAAACATTAATCCAATTCAAGGTGAACCCTTCCTTCTTTTATATGTTTTACAAGCAGAACAAGTTGGCCTACATCTTCTTTTGGTTCCTTTAGAAGCGTCCTTTCTTCCACAGGGCTTTGGCCCACCCTTTGAACCACATGAACCGCAATCAATCCATCCGCCTTGAGTTTTACCACCCTTTGATTCTTTTCCGCCTCTTCTTGAGAACCAACCATGAAGTCCTTCGCTTTTTTCTCTTTTGAAATTGTCTCCGCCCTTAAACATTTGGTCATAAAACTTTTGATTTTCTTTTTCACAGTCATCTCTTGTTTGAAGGATTTCCATAAAGGCTTTACTTTGTTCAGGGTCAAATTCTCCATATTTCATATGAGTGTCAATATAATTATCTAGTTGCTCACAAGATAACCCACTAATTCTATTTAATCCGAAGGTAGGCATTTTTCTTTCATCTTCTAAGAAATCTAAGAGTTTTCTTCTAACAACCTCACAACACAATTCATTAGGATTTATCCTAACATTTTTGAGGATGTTTTTCCAAGACATCAGTATCACTTCTTTTTGGATTTATTTCCCCAGTTTGCTGCACCGACTTTACGGCAACGAACAAGTGCGCCTGAAGCGTATGCAGAAGGCCATTTCTTATAACGGCTTCGCACCTTATGATAACAGGCATCTTTTTCTTTTTTTAGCATTTCAAACCATAGGGTCGTCGTATCTTGCATCTTTGTTTCCTCCTTGATATAAATTAGAAATCATAAACCTATGTTTCCATACTTTTCAATATAAAGTTTAATATATTTTTGCATTCTTCCAATTGCATAACTATAATTTTGCTGAGAACGAAGCATTATATCTGCAAGTTTTAACTCTTTGAATATTTTTATTCCTTCATCGTCTAAATCTTCTGGTTTATTTTCTAAGAGTTTTTTAGTGGTTGAAATAATATGTTCCACTTCTTTATCGCCTAAACCTTTTTTATCTCTTAAGTAAGGTGTTGAACTTTTAACAATATTATAATCAAAATTAAAAATTAAACTCTTATATTTTTTTTCTAAATATTCCTGAATTACATCGTAATTCTGTGACCAAGAGTTTTGTTCTATATCAATAGGAAGCCCTTGGCTGTGTAGGCTTGCTAAAGATACAGTAAAATCTTCTTTCATAGTTTCTTCATCATCATCAAGACGAATATTCCTAATTTCAACTTTTTCAGATTTGATAATCGTCCCAATGTTTTCTAATGAATCCATCACCGACATTTTACAATTATCAGTGTATTTTTGAATGTCTTCAAGATTGATGTTTTCCTTAGACCAATCAAATCCTACATGGTCTTTATGATTCTCCCACTTCATAAGTTTAAAAATTTCATCACAGCGACCTTTATACCATTCAGCCTTTTTGTAAGATTTCTTCATACGAATAAGTTCTAACAACAACTTAGCATTACCTTTCTTTAATCTAAAATGAGGTAAGCATTTAACTAATAATTTAGAAACATCATCTTGAGAATAAAAGTTTAATCTATTAATTAAACGAGTTGCCTGTGGAGATTTTTGGTCTAGGTGCATACGACCAAAACCAAGAGACTTGTGCATTTCTTGCATAAAAGCCTTACCTCTTTCCCCTGTTGCGACTAATCCCACTCTTGGATTCATATTACGGTCAAGAGTAATATAACCATCCGAATCAATAAATGCGGCAGTATAAGCCCAAATATTTTTCTTAATCATAGAAGGCACTTTGTAATAAGAACCTTTTATTGAAGTAATATCTAGTTTCTTAATAGCCTTTGAAATGGAATTAGGGCTTGATGATTTATGTAAATCAGTAGGCATTCTTTCGTGTATAGCAGAAGCATTAATTCCTGGATTTTCACAAACAGTTTTAAGTATGAAATCTTGCTTTCTTTCTCTTTTTGATTTTGTAAGAGACTGGTCAGTAATTTTAGAAATAGTATTTCTAAAATCCCTTTTAGCAGAAGACATGGTTTTATGAAGTTCACTATACTTTTGATTATATGGCATTCCAGTTTGCTCTAATTCTGCTTCCCAGTATTTACAAAGAGCATCAATTGTCTCTCTTCTTAAATCAGAACTCTTCATCTTATGAAGTTTAGATAAATCTTTTTCATTATATCTCATCTTTCTTAATGGAGTTTCATAATCGTTTAACCAAGTAATAGAACTAATACACTTATTCAAATGGTCTGTATAAGCATCAATCATTGTATCAATTGCTTTAGACATTCGTGTTCGGTGTTCTCCCTTTAATGCACGACGAGACTTTCTCATCTTTCTAACTAAGTCTGGAATAGTATGGTCTTGAACAATGTATTCATTTGGAAAAGAGGCTAATTTTTTTCTTGCATCACTAGCATTGATGTTAAGACTTGAAGACAATTTAGTTATTTCCTCATGTTCAGACATTATATAAGAATCACTGAAGATACTCTTTAATTCAGTGTCTAATTGTTCCTCTATGGTATCTTTCACCTCTTCCTCTTCTTCATCTAAATCGGCTAAACGGTTCATTTGTTCAGCCGCTTGACGGTATTTATCTGCTTGTTCTGTCATATAAATACCTCAAAAGTTCAAGCCTATGGTGGACGAAAAGCCCTGTTGTGGTCGTTGTGGCTCATCTCCAAACAGCCCTAAATCGTCAAGGAGTATGAAGTTATCCGAGGCTTGGTATGTGGCCGCATTTGCTAAGGCGAGGCTCATCACCATGTCGTCGTGCGCCCCAATTCCTTCAAACTTCCCTCGTTCAGTAATCGCAAACATTGACAATTCCTCAATCAATAAAGAAGAAACCTTTCTACTTTCTTCATTGCCGTATGGGAAGTTAATCTTGCCATTTTCAAGAGACATTTGTAAATTGAGAATAATCTCCTGTTTCTTTCTTCGGGTTGTGTCAAAGTCATGGACATTCACATCAGCAACTTGACGAAGTTCTTGAGTAAATGATTTAGCGAATGTGTTTGTTTCAAAAAGAATAACTTCGGGCCTAAACACTTGATTTAGTAATTTTACCTTTTGGATGTTTTCTCGGAACTGAACATTTTTTGCTCGGTCAATATACACAATAGATTTATTTTCGTTCTCGTCCATTTCAAGAACAGTAATGACATTGTAATCTCCATCAGTAGAAATAGCAGGGTCTACACCTATGAAGTATTTATATCCTTCACGCTTCAATGGCTTCAAAACCAAATCTTTATTCTTTGCATTATCTAAATGTTCGGGATTAAATAGAGATGTTCCAGTTGAAATCGGAACGCACATATATTCCCGTGTGAACATTAATGAACCAACTTCTGCCTTACGAGCCATCAATGCTTCGTAGTTCCATCGGTCAGGCCACAACGGTTCGTTTAGTGCATTTAGACAGGGATAAGTATTTACCGTATAAGCAGGATTTTCTGCTAATTGTTGATAAATATCTGTATAACTAAAAGGCGTTCCAATAACACGCAAAGAAGCGGTGTGGTGAAGTGTTGGAATCATATCACCATAAAACCAATCAGTCACTTTTTGAATACCTGTCATACTAAACTCTTTCAAAGGGTCGTCAATAACAATTTCTTGAGGGTGAAGTCCACGAATCTGTGAACCAACCGACCTTTCAAGGATTTGGTTTCCATTGGTTAATGTAATGTTTCCAATAGCCCAACCTCTTGCGGGTTTAAATTTCTTAAGCATCGGGTGGGTGAACATTTTATCAATGTCTCTCATGTGAACGAGGGTCTGCTTTTGGTTAGAAGAAATGTAAAGCATTTGATATGGTGGCTCTTCAAAAATTAATTTCCATACGACCCAACTGTGCATAAATACAGATTTACCGTGGTCGCGTGAACAGATGATAACTGTTCTTTGGGTAGAGTTCATTAATTCGTGCCATTCTTGGATGTAGGAAGGAAAATCAAAACCTAACACATTTTGAAAGAAATAGGGAAATGAATTGCGGGACAATTGCATATCCATCTCATGTTCAAAATTGAAGGCTTCTAACTCCATTGTCATTCCTCTTCTTTCTTATTTTGTTCACTTTCTTTTAAGTCTCTCAGTCGTGCCTGTTCCCTATCATCGGCTTCCTTCAAGTTCATTAAGAATTTTTTGTATTCAACCACAACTGCTTCAATTCTAGCAGCCATTCTTATCTTTTTCTTTTCTTTGAATCCCTTATTTGCTGTTCTTGCATTAATCATATTCTTTGCGAATTTATCTATTCCAAGAGTTTGCATTTGTTCTAAGTTCTTTAAATGTTCTTTTCTGGTTAATCTAAAGGATTCTCTATCTCCTCGTTCTGTCTTTATATCAGCAATTCTAATGCTATTTATCCAGTTTTGATACTCAACTTGTGCTTCTTGGTAGTCTGTTCTTCTCGCAGAAGCCTCAGAAAATCGTGCTTCGGCCTCTTCTATTCTTTTTTGCCTTGCCTTATCATCCTTTATATGTTCAGAATGGCCCGCATAATCTCCGCCTTCATGTCCCCTTTTAATCCCAGTTCCCCAAATATCATAAAATGTATTGAAAGAAGACAATGGATAACTCTGAGTAGTTGGTCTTACGCTGTCTAAAAATATTAAAACCTTTTTTAAGGGATTTCTCCACATAGACTTTCTATCAAATTTATTTTTATCTTTGCCTACAATTGGTGAAGAACTACTCAACATATCAGTTCCTTCATTATAATTTTGTGGAAAAGGAGCAAATGTAATATAAGCAAAATCTTCGGGATTGTCTGTCAAATAAGCCCAACCCGCAGTTCTAGGACTTGATTCTCTTATTTTATCAGCCAACTCAGGTAAAAGGTCTGTTCTTTTTGCAGCAGGATGGTCTGCAATTCTTTTACTTTTTGCTCTTACAAGATAATGTGGTCTATAAGCAATATTATGTTCTTTGCTATATTTGTGAGGATTGTCATTGTCTTTTCTAGCGGTGCTGAGTATTTCAGTTTCATTGTCAGTGTCATCTAACATTGTATTGAATGTGCTATCTGGTAAAATCTTTAAAATATTTTTCCAAGACTTTTCAAGGGTTTCTTGTTTAAAAAGATTAAACCATGAGGGCGCAGGGTCGTCAAGATAAACACACTTCGCAAACTCACCCTTTCCACGAATATTACGAATAGCCCAATTACCATTAGGGTATGCACTATTCCATTCATTTACTACTGATTCAGGGAGCAATTGCTTCATTTGTTCCCAATTTTCACTATCTGGAAAAGCCCATCCATTCTGTTTTGCAGTAGCAATCCAACGAGCATTATCTCCATCCCTGTGTCCAAAAGCAGCAACTAAGGGCTTAGATTGGTTTAACTGTGGCTCTCTCGCATCTTGTAATGCACGATTATTTCCACCAATCTGCCTTCCTTCGGCAGAAGCATACATTCCACCAACAACAGTATGAGAAGGATGTTCTTTAAAACCAACTGTTGATATTGCCTTATCTTCATCATTTACACGAATAAGCCAATTGTCTAAAGCATAAAGACCAGTTTCTAAATCCTTTCTGCGAGTATATGGGTCGTCAGGATTATCCTGAGCAAACCTTCTTTTCATATCTTCATATGAAAAAATCGCAGGAAGAACCTTAACCATCAAACATCACCTAAAAGATGCTTTGATTAGATAAACTTGTTCACTACTGATACCATATTCTCTTGAGATATTCTCATGAGAATCAATAGCCTTAACGATTTGTTCAACTTCAAACGAAGTCAAGTCAATATTATCTTCAACCTGCATCTGAGTAATCATCTTATTAACTCCATAATCGTTCATAGGAATTTGGTTATAAATTACTTTCTTCCCTAATTCTTCTCTAATGGCATCATGGGCCTTCAATAACTTGTGAAGAAGAACAGGCAAGTCCACTTGAGCAGATTCAAAGATAGCCTTTAATCTATTATATGCTGCCTTTTTAGCAGGACTTCCTTTTGTTAAAATACCTTGGTTCATATCTAACCAATGAGGCAAGGCAAATACAGCGAAGGGTTTTCTAGCATAAAAATCTTTAAAGAAGTCTTCACTTCTTTCAACAATGGTTTTGCCCGCAAATTTATTGTTCGCTCTCTTCATATCGCCAGTTTCTTGCATATAATGATAAAGTAGTGCTGCCGCATAGTTGTCATTCTTTTCTTCTGTTTTGCTTCCGAAAATATTAGTTAATGCATCAGCAAACTCTTCTGCATCACTAATAATTTCAGTTCCAATCTTAACTTCAGGCATAAAAATACTATCTAAGAAATCAGCAACTGCGTTCATATCACCGACATCAATTTCTTCTCTTGAGCCAGCAAATAAAGTGTCATAAGCACCAGACATAACAGTATCTAACCCTAAATCAAGACTTAATGTTTGTATTACCTTTGAACCGATGCCTGATGCAAAAGAGGGCATTTCAATGGGTAGCATACCACTATAAATAGGGTCAAAATAATATTTAATAGCAGAATCCATCATTTTCTGAAGTTCTTCTTTAAATCCTTGTAGTTCTCCTCTCATAGTTCCCTTTTGATTTAAAGACAACGGAACAGCCCCACCACTAATTTGACCGACAGTTGAACCTTTACCTTCATAATAATCAAATTGGCTTCCCCTTCCTCTTCCTTTAGAACTTCTTGCATCAACTTCAGCAATAAAGTCTTCATCTGATAAAATATCATATAAGTCATTAAAAAATTCTCTAATCGCAGGAATATTTTCCGAGCCTATCATTTCTCCTTCGCCAACAGAACGGAACTTATCTTTATTACCATACATTTTAGCAAATTTAGTGTTATCTAAAACAGAAACAGGTAAAGCCTGAACAGGAGCATCTCCTTCACTAAGAATGTGAGTATCAACCGTTTGTTCTAACCATTCTTCAATGTCCACTTGAGTTTCTAAAGAAACCCCCTCTCCCTCGTCCAAATACTCAATCATATCTTCAAGCATCTCTTTAATTTCCGATTCCATTCTTGAGTTAATGGCTATTAATTTTTCTCCTCTAACATATTCGTAAATTAATAGTGGGTCTGCCTGAGAAATAAGTGCATCGTATTCTTCTTCCCAAGTTGTTTTCTGTTGTAATTCTTCTTCCCATTCAGAAACATCAAGGTCAATTGCTCCGCCTTGGGTGCTACTTCCAGACGCTAAGGAAGATTCAAGATATCTAAGCATTTGAGCATTTACATCTCCTTCCATACCCGATTCATCAGCATATCCAGTTTGAGAGGTGTCTTTATCCATCATTCGGTCAATAGCCAACTTGTGAACAACAATGTTAAAGAACCTATGATAGCCGGATTCAAATGGGCGAGTGATGTCTTCAAACTCAGCAATATATTCTAAATTTATACGGCCATCAAGAATTTGTTTATATAGTTTATTAAATTTATTTTGAATTTCTTCAGGGAAGTCAATATTTTCAACTTCAATAAAGAAATTAGCCATATCTTCTTCAAACTGTTCATAAAGTTTCCCAATTCCTGCCCAATAATTATATACTTTTTTACGGACAGATTTTTTAGACACATCAGTTGCTCCTAAAAAGTCGTTCATATTAATTTTAAACTCTTTATATTCAGCAACATCTAAAGTATCTTCAAGGGCTTCTTGAATTAATTCTAAATTGTGTCTAAAGTTTTCAGGCAACTTAACAGCCTTATTTGATACGATTGCATTTATTTCTTGTAGCACATCTTTTCTAGGATTTCTAA
>TARA_R100001480_G_scaffold4330_2_pt1 | contig 10537 bp, 12 predicted proteins | sample TARA_R100001480 | Tara Oceans TARA_R100001480 (sample SAMEA2622212) | marine metagenome | biome: marine biome (ENVO:00000447); feature: mesopelagic zone (ENVO:00000213) & marine oxygen minimum zone (ENVO:01000065); material: "saline water (ENVO:00002010), including plankton... | reverse complement strand
CTCGACCCTTTCTTCCTATCTCTATGATATTTGTTCGTCAACGAGCCCGCCTTGATATGGGTCTTCATGTCATCGAGGGAGACACCCTCTGGTAGTTGCACTTCATTACGAAGGTCATCTAGTAGTTTTTTTGCTATTCCCTGTGACGTATCACCCATCATGAGGTGAAGGGCACTGGGAGTCTGAGCGAGTTTCCTAGCGAGCGCGTGGTTGTCCGTCTCATTGGAGAGAGCGTCTCTCAGAGTGACAGGACCCCCCTTGTCCTGCATGATGACCTCGTCAAGGAGTTCCTTCGGCATCTTTGATTGGTTGAGGTTGTAGAGTATATCTGCGAATTTTCTGGTGTCGGTGGGCGAACCCTGCACCTTGCCGACTCCGTAGAGTGCGTCGGGCATGTGATGAATCATCTCGTGGGAGTGTAGGTTGTCGACGGCGACACCTGCATCGGCACCCAATCTGTTGAGGAATGTGTCATTCAACTCACCATTCGGACCTATCGTCTCCCCTGACTGCGCCCCCCTCTTTCTACCACCGACCGGCATCCCGGTGGCGGGGTTGAACGAGAGGTCCTTGACGCTGATGTGACCGACGTTGATGCCCTCGTCGTATCTCCTTGGAGTCACTCCCGCATCCGTCATCATGGCGGCGAGGAAGGGTGCGAAGGGGATGGCGTAGGACTCGTGGAACCTGCCTAGTGAGGGTTGGTTGCCCCTCCCAGAGTTGGTGTACACCGTGCCGAGCGTCCCAGCGGCTCCTCTGACCTTGGTCTCGGAGGCCTGTGCTTGGCTCTTAGAGTGCTGGAAGTCCATTGAGCGCAACTTCCTCCATTCGTCGCTGCCTTTTTCTGGGTCGTCTACAGGAGGGAGGAAATGCTCCTCCGAGTTCTTGTGGGCCTCGTTGTATCTCCTGATTGCCTCATTGACGAAGTCGATGGGGTCTATGTTGGTCAGCCCCGCCTCCCTCAGCCTCCTCCCGACCTTGTGGATGACGCCGTCTATGCCGTGCCTGTGCTCGACGCCATGCTCGTCTGTGAACACGGCCTCCCCGAACTCGCCGGGACCGAACTCCCCCTGCGGCATCCCCAACTCGCCGTAATGCGAGAAGAGGGGTCTGTCGAAGCCGTGCTCATTCAGCGGGTTCTCCTCCGAGTGGAAGAACTCGGGTGGTGGGTTGCCATAATAGAAGGGTTGGCCAGTCACTGGATGGACACCGTGATTGCCATCACCCTTGAGAATCGGATACCCCTTCTTGAGAATGACCCTCATGCCGTTCGACCGCCCCTTCCAACGTCGTTGCCGATGGTATGAGCACCGAAGTGTCGTGGGTCGTTCTTCGCATCCTCGGTCGCCCCCGAGGGACGTGTCGTCTGCTTGGGACCGTTGGACGGGTGGTTGGGAAGCATGGTTCCACCGCCTGATGTGTCTGCGTCGCCCTTGCCCTTCCTCTTGCGCTCCTTCTCACGCAGGAGTTTCTTGCTCTCGGATAGCATGTGGCGGAGTTGTTGAATGGTGGCCCAGTCGAATCGCTTCTGCAGGTCGGAGCCGGAGTGCAGGTCCTCGCTCGCCATGATTGGCATGGGTGGTGGAGGAGCAGAGGCTCCCATCCCCATGCCTGTTGTGCCTCCGCTCATGTTCAGATGTGGTGCGCCGGCGATGACCGGCGGGTTGATTGGTGGTGCCCTCATGGGCTTCAGTTTGGGCTTAGGCGCACCTCTGGTGGAATATCCGCTGATTTGCGGTATGGATGGTGATGCCGGTGTTCGGACCTGACCCTGCTGGACCCTGACCTGCTGCCTGCCTATCTGCTGCATGTACTTCCTCGGGTCCTCCAGCCTGAGAGGCTGCTTCGTCTTGATTCCCCTGTGCTCCATCTCGACTGCGAGGTGGGCCCTCCCGAGACCGGTTCTCTTGGTCTTGCCGCCCAGAGCCCTCGACTTGAACTTGGCACGACGGCTGGTGGCCGACTTCGGGTCGTATCCCCCGACAGGCCTCTTGAACTCGCCAGTGCTGGGTTTGAATTTCTTCTGAGCCTCCTTCTTACGCCTCTTGGCCCTGTCTTTTGCCTTGGACTTGAGAAGTTCAGACCAAGCATCGTCCATCGGCTCGCTTGTATATTTCATTTGGTCTTCATCACTCAAAGCAGGTGTAACACACATCATGTTATACGTATTTCGATAAGCATTCTCTATTTCTTCACAACTAGCATTTTCCGTCCATGAAATTTCTCTCATTAAATCTCTTGTCCAATTATCTCTTGCTGCTTCTGGATATCCTTCTGTAAGAACTAAGTCATTAGCGTATTTTATCTCTTCATTTAATTGATTTATCTCATACTCTCTTACTCGCTCAGCGCAATCACAATCTAAATTGCCGCCTCCCATGTTTACATCATCATCAACCATAGGAACATCATCTTGCACTGGCATCATTTCTTCTCCAGCACCTCTAGTCATTGATGGGGCAAGGTCAAATGATGAAGTAGGGGTTAATCCTTGTTTTAACAACTCGGACCAAGCATCGTCCATCGCCTCGCCCATGGCGACCATCTCACCGCGTGCGGCCCCCGGTCCCTTGGCTCCTCCTGCGAGGCTGGATAGGAAGCCGAAGTTCCCGGCAGCGCCTGTCTGAGCGTGAATCTCCCTGTCGGCGTCGACCTTCTTCGAGTCGTCGATGCCGTCCTCGTCGCTGTCGAAATCACGGAGCATGGATGGTCTCACCTTGATGTGCTTTCGTGAGCGTTCCTTCTTGGCCTGCTTCTCACGAGCAGCCTGCTTCTTCTCCTTCTCCTGCTCCTCGTACTTCGGGTCACCGGGATTGTAGTTGCCGTCACCGTCGTTGTTGCGGAACATCGTCGATGATTCAGAGCGCGGGTTGTAGATTCGGGTGTCCGAAGTACGTCCCATCATCCCCTCTGTCATTCCGATTCCCCCATGTGATACTTCGACGAGCGTGTTAGCGCACGAGCCACCCGTTCATAGAACTGTTTGACCATGGGTGGTTCCGTGAAGCAATCCCCCATGCCGTAGAACTCCTGCTCTATGAGAGGTAGAATCTCCCTCATCTCCTTCCTGATGGGGAATATAATCTCAGGCTCGTCACACTCGCACATGGTTCTCAGATTACCGACCAAGGTGGGTATCTTGGTACCGAACTCGAGCACGTGCAGACCGCTGTCACCCAAGTAGAAGTTGAATCTCTCGAAGAGCAGAGCAACATAGTCTAGGAAGAGAGGTAGTTCCTTCTCGCTGATTATACCGGTGTGGTTTGATTTGACGAGCGAGTGACCGGGATGCGACTGCTGCAGTAGGTCCTGAATCTGGATATACTGCTGCACGTCCCTCACAGGTCACCACCTGCCTGCTCGATGAGTTGGGCTCGTATCCTGCTCCAAGTCTCAGGCGACTCCTTCGACATCTCCAACTTCAACACGTTGATTGTCTGATTGACAGTGGTCTCGTTGGAGTCGCTGCCCCAGTCGTTGTTGAGTTTGAGCATGTCCTTGAGAGACTCCCTGACTTCCTTGTGCAGTGACACCGCGTCTCTCACGAAGCCGTCCTCATGGACTGAGCCCTCGGAGAGCAGTTCGCTCAGTTTGTCATTGAGCCTCTCGACGTTGCCTCTGAGTATGTCGAGTTCCTTGCCCACGGTGAGTGCGACCTCTACGGCAGCCGTTCTCTGGACGAGCGGTTGGAAGTGATGCTTCATGTGATGGTACACAGTTGACTCGGATACTTCCAACTCAGAAGCAATCTGTTCACTTTCACTACCATCCTGAAAGTAACGGGACTCGAACTCCGCTCGGTGCGGATGTGAGCATATCTTGCATGAGGGATTGGCTGCCATGTGATACTCACCCATGTGATTCCTGTAGTGCCTATCCGCCGTGTTGGCCCTCCAACCCATGTCTTTGTCCATCTGCTTGGCGGTCATGTCGCCGGACATCAGCATCTCCTCGAGTTCGTCCCTCTGCTCGCTCTGGCAGAAGGCGCAGGAGCGTTTCGTGATGCGTGCGCCACCCTCCATCAGAGGTACTTAAGGCAGCACGAAACATGAATGTTTCTTATCACATGCGTGATATACGAGCGTAAACTGCTGATAGGAATATCATCGAGCCGAAGAGTCCAACGAGGTAGAAAGTGGCCTCGTTGGTGGATAGTTCATTCGCTCTGAAGACGAGCACTCCGAGCATGAGAAGGACTAGGCTGATGAGTTGGACCATGACCATGTCGACGACCACGCTTCTCTTAGGCGACCATAGGTCTAGACCCATTGCTGCGAACTGGGATGGTATAGGCATTCCACTCATCATATCATCTTCCTCCTGTCAGTAGATTGCGTGTGAAGGAGCCTATCCCGGTTCCTACGTTCTCTATGAGATTAGGATTGGCCATAGCGGCATTGAGAGCCCCGGCCATCATGCTCTGATTGGCCATGGCGAGAACCTGCTGCCTCTGCATCTCTGCATTCTGTATCGCTTGATTGGATGAGTTCTGCATATTGGACAACTGAGCCATCACATTCTCGACCGATAGAGTCTGCAGGTCTTGAGGGAGGGATGTCACATCTAGTGTCATAGAACCGTCATCTTCGTCTATAGCGAATGTAGCGTTCTTGAGTATGTTGAGAACTGACATGCTGATGATGCTGGAGAGCATCTCCATCATGGCCGGCATCTGCGGGCTGACGATGAACTTGTCAATGGGTATGAGGGTCTTCAGCATGGAATCTAGAATCTCGGTCTCCGATGGAGGGGCGACTGGTTGATTGTAGTACTGGTTGTACTGGTCGCCGTATCCGGCCCCTGCGAACATGCCCCCCATGAGAGTCTGCGCAGGCTGCTGTGCACCCATGCCCATGCCCATGTTCTGCTGGGGTATCATCCCGGTAGGTGCTCCCGTCTGAGATAGATTCAACATGGTGCTTGGCATCTGCTGCTGTGGTTGATTGTTTCCGAAGCCGAACATCATTGCTCACCTACAGGTTGTTGCACGATGGGGGGTTGTTGATTAATTATCTGCTGGAAAGCAGGTGTCGGCTGCTGCATCTTGGCCAACTCGTCTTGGAATATTCTCAGGTCGAAAGTAACTGTGGTTATGTCGTTCAATCCCGTCATCGGATTGGTGTAGTGATTGATATTGATGCCCTTGGTGACTCTGGAGTCCCTCTCGAGCAACTCGAAGAAGGGCTCGTACTTGGCGAGCATCTCAGGAACCGGTATCTCGTCCTTCTTTATCGTGGAGACTGGAACCGTCACTATCGATACGCCTCTCCTGACCTTGTCCTTGAATCTCGATGGCTGCATCTCGTTCTCCCTCTCCTGCTCGGCCTCCCATTTGCACAGCAGGTGGTACAGGTGCAGATGCTCTGGGCAGTAGGTGCCTCTCATCTTCCTGCCGCTCGTGACGTTGTCCATGGCGAGAAATGCGGATGGCTCTCCTGTCACTGGATTCTGCCAGTACATCTCCCATAGGCTGCGACCCGTGTCCTCGTCGCATATCTTGGCGTAGAGGTTGTCGTGCTGTATGAGTTCGGAGCAGTTGCACCCATCGACCACGCATATGTTGGTCTGCTTGTTGTAGAGGTATTTCGAGCCCCATAGCCTCGCTGGGCTGAGCAGCCTTCTCTTCGCTGGGCGAAGTAGTTTGTAGGCCTGCCTGATATCCTTCTTACGGGCTTTTCTAGGGTCAGCGTGAGTGCTGGGATAGAAGTTCACCTTGGGAACCTCTAGATTCTTCTGCTCTGCCATCTGCTGCATCTGCTGCTGCGCGGCAGCCTGCTCCATGAGCGCTGCTCTGCTGAGTTGTGGATTGCCCTGAGCAGCCAGTGCCATGAGGTGAGCCTCGTTGACGACACCGAGTGACTGCTGAGGGTTGTGAGCCATGGGATTCGGAATACCGCCCATCACGCCTGACCACCCTCCTTGACTGGGAGGACTTTGATGTACATTGAACTTCCGTCTGTGTCGAGCCTCCAACTCAAGCGGTCACCGGCCTCCAGTGAGAATTGCTCCACCAACCACATGGGAACTGTGGTTCTGAGGCTGTTGGAACCACCACCTGTGGAGACCAGAGCGGTATCCCCATTGGTCTTGGCCATGTGAGTCGCATCCGTTGTTCATTCAAAAGGCTATTGATGGGGTCAATCATGAGGTCAGCAAATCAAGCATGCTTATTTCCACGTTCCAGCCTATGCGCGTGGCCATGAAAGAGCGCTTGCTTCTGATGTTCGCCTTCTGCAATCTGATGAGGTCATCACGAAATGGGTCGAACACCTTGTGCTCGCCTATCCTTCCCTGCTGCCACAGGAGAGCAGCCTTGTCATCGAAGAAGCGGTCCGCCTTGTTTGCGACGAGCATGACCACCTTCGGTGAGTACTTCTTACCCTTCCATCTGCTCCTGAGTGTCCTGTAACGATAATTCCTGCCTACGAGTACGTCGACGAGGTACTTGAATCCAGCAACCTGCTCCATACCCTCGGCCCCTCCTCTGAATGCCCTGTCATCGAACATGTACACCACAGCCTCCACCTGCCTCGCAACCATGTCATCCACCCACAGGTTCCAGAATCTCTCCTGACCCCCCATGTCGGTGGAGTTGACGACACGCTTCTCGCCCTTCCAACTTATCCTCTTCTTCGATGCTCTAGGAAGCAGGTACCTGTTGAGTATGCGGAAATGCTCCGTCCTCTCGGACTCAGGTATCTCCTCCATCTCGCCGGGAGTGGTCATGTAGCGGTCCAGAGTGGTCTTGCCGACCATGCTGGTGCCGTATATGCCGACGCTTCTGGGCTTCCATGCGTTATAGAGATGCTGACCCCACAATGCTGCGCCTACCAGAACGCTGCCAGTTGCCGACATCAGTAATCAACTCACCAGACCGAGTAACCACTGACCGGTCTCCTCGACCTTGGAGGCTGCCCACTCACCCGTGAGTTCCCACACTCCGATGTTCGTGTAGTACTCCAGAGCACTGGTACCGAGCACGCCGATTGTGAAGGCTATGACAGTGCGGACCCATCCTATGCCCCATTCATACACGTTGTCGACCGTGTTGGCTAGGTGCATCGCACGAAGCGTTTCCTCGACTGAGTCGTCTTTCGGGGTCTTGAAGATACGTCCCATCACTCATCACCACGGGCCTTCTTGTATCTAAGGTCCGGGGTTCCATCCTTCTTGAGGCGCATGCTTGACTCGTTGGCGCCCAGATTGAGGGATGGAGTGATTGAGGCCTCGTGAACGGGGGTGCCCGGATTGAATGTGCTGTGCATGTCCGAGCCTAGATTCAGCCCGTCTCTCGCTGAGCCTGTGGGGCTGAATCCGCTCGGCACCTTGCCGGGGTTCTGCTCCATCCACCTGAGTTCCTTCTCGAGTTCGGCCTCAGCCTTGCGCAGTTCCATCTCCGACCTCCTCTGGTCGAAGGTGACCTGCATGTTGCGGAACCTAGACTGCTGGGTCCTCTGCATCTCGTTGATGCGTGCCCTCTCCTGCAGGTTCCTCTCGAAGAACATCTTGAACATGTAGTAGGCGAGACCCTGCACCGCGAAGGCACCCATCCCGTAGTTCAGCCCGTTCATCCAGACATCGTCGTTCACTAGCCATAGTTTAGAGTCGAAGATGGCGACTGCCACTCCGATGAGTGCCGACTGGCTCAAAATGAGTCCCATGAGCCTTATTTCGGCGTCGTTGTTGTCTTGAGACATAGTATGACCCCTGTTGAGGCCAACAGTGAGGTCAACATAAAGGTATGGTGAAAATCTGTCCAACTGTCCGATGTATAGTCTATACATTTAGATATATACTTACTTGTAGAGTATATCGTACAGATGAATAATCGGACTAATCGGACTCCAGTGGTCGACGAAATTTACTTCGGTTTCGGAATCGGCTTCGGTATCGTTGCATATGATGTCTACGAGCCATTTCTAGTAATTTGTCTAAGTTAGACTCATCACTCGGAGGCGGTGGTCTAGGTGGTTCAGGGGAAACGTGGAAATTGCGCTGTTGGAGAACGGGTATGGGTGTGTCGCCATGTCCCATCTGTCGAAGTGCCTCCATGCGATGCCCTCCTTCCTGCATACCTCCATATCCCCAAGCGTCATCATTGGTCTTTCTCTCGCTGTATTCTCCTTTTCCTCCATATGACAGGGTAGGAGCACCAATCATCTTGCCCTCCTTTATGCCTTCAATTATCCTTGCTATGTTCTCTCGGCTAGTTGCTCTTGGAGTCCATCTGTATTCGTCATCCCTACCCCCTTGTAATGGACTTCTAGTGTAGGGGGCTATCGCATCGAAATACTCGTTAGGGGTCATCATCGTCATCCTTGAGTCTACACTAGATGCGTATGGTATGTTTCCAATCTCCTCATCAAATTGATTGCCGCCGAAGACGACTTGATTGGGTTCTATCCTGCTTTGGTCTAAGCCTCCACCTGCTTTGTATCCCACTCTCACACCGGGTATGGGTTCAACGATGGGCATCTTGAGCAAAGCCCACGCTTGGTCGAAGGGGTTCATGACAACATCTCCAGTGCCTTCTCGTATCGCTGTCTCAGACTTCCGGGGGGGTCGCCACTCAGATTGTGAGTGAGGTCTGCTATCTTGACCTGTCTAGCATGTGGATGCTCACTCACTCTTCCTATGTAGTCAAAGTAGTTCTCATCCGGTCTTCTAGTCATTGCATCCACACCGTGACCAACATCTTCTCCGAATCTATCGTGTATGTCTTCTACTGAAACCCTGCCATCCTCAACCACGTCGTGCAGATACGCTATTCTCTGCAAAAGAGGGTCTTGAAACTGATTCGCTACCTCGTCGACGTGGTACATGTATGGCTCCTCGCCGTACATCTGGCCTTCGTGCTGTTGTTGAGCAAATGCTCTTGCCTCCTGTGGCATCTTGAGGAGGGTCCACGCTTGGTCGAAGGGCTCGCTCTTCTTTGTGTTGCGAAGTTCTGAGAATGGTTTGTCTCCAGTCACATAGGGTGCTATGCTAGGGTATAGACTCATGACTTCTCTTCGTCTATCGGGACTTCTGAAGCCACTCTCATCTCCTGCGTCAGGGGTCGAACTCCAAGCACCAAACTCATGCCCCAATTCACGTAGTTTCTCGTAATTCCTCTTCGCCGGGTCTCTTATGCTGTTAAGAAGGGCCATCAAAGATTCTTGAGACACCGGTGAATTGAAATTAACAGGTTTAACGGTTTCCTGCTCATACCCACTCTCCGCACTTGCCCAATCATCTATTTCAGGTTCAATCAAACTATGAACCGTCTCATGCGCTCCGATGGATGCAAGATTTTGAATATTCTCAATCCATTTGCTGTCATCGGTGAAATCTAGATTAGACAGGTTGACACCAGTGAAGGAGCCGTCGTCACTCAAACGAGGCTCTGATGCCCCAGTGCGATAATTCGCAGTATTGCTCATATCCGCCAAAGGGGGTTGGTAAGCAGGGCCATACTTAGGGCCATAATAATCAGCATTACTTTGTTGAAATTTATTTTCAGCCGCTCTACTACTATAGACGGGATTGTTAGAAACTTGGGGCGCTGTGTTTCCTTGAACGAATTGGGGTGGTGAATAACTACCTCTCTCATTTCGGGATGGGTCCATGTAGAAGTCAAACTTAGTTATGACATCCCATGCCTTGTCGAAGGGGCTCATCATACCACCCTTAGCGTACCCCGGTCCTTGAAGTGCCTCGCCCTGTTCGCATGCTCGGGCTCGAGCGTCAGCCTCCCACCCTGCGTGTGGCTGACGTCCATATGGTCCCCAGTGCCGTAAATGCCCCTCTTTCGTCTCTCAGCATGGAGTTCGCGCTGGTACTTGCGCCGCTCAGGCGTCTTCTCGTACTGCTTGTCGTACTCCAACTTGCGCCTCATGGCCTCGGGCGACTTTCGCTCCTTGAGCAGTTGGAAGGCGATGTCCATTGGTTCGCTACGAGTAAAATGAGTAGCATCATTAAATTGAAATCCATAGAAAGACGGGGCTTCATCATCTTGTATTCTAGCCTGTTGAACTCTTATTGGTAATTCTCTTCCCAAGAGTTTTCTTGCCGTCGCAGCAGAACGAACAGGAATTTTGTATGGACCTGCTGTGGAAAATAGAGCATCCTCTTCTTCTGTGCCAAGTGTCTCAGTCACTTTAGGTAATCCTTGCCACCATGGACCATATTCACCGGGGTCGTATCTCCCATCGATGTACGCCTCTCTGTAAGCGTTTGCTCTTCGATTAGATTCATCGGATAAAGATGAGTCGCCTTCCAAACCCAACTCCGATACGTGACCCGGATGAATATCGGGAGGAGGTTCATTGAACATTTCTTCATACGTTTGACGGGGGAAATCATCTTCTTTGAGCAATTGGAAGGAGATGTCCATCGGCTCGCCGGTCCGCATTCTATCCCAGTCCAAGTTCTCGTACATGGACTCCGGGTCGTCCTGACCGACCTCCCCGACTGCCTGTGCCTCTGTCATGAGCCGCTCCTCCTCTTGCTTTCTTCTCTGCTGCTCTTGATATGAACTTTGCATTTCACTTATTCT
>TARA_R100001480_G_scaffold133904_1_pt1 | contig 10541 bp, 7 predicted proteins | sample TARA_R100001480 | Tara Oceans TARA_R100001480 (sample SAMEA2622212) | marine metagenome | biome: marine biome (ENVO:00000447); feature: mesopelagic zone (ENVO:00000213) & marine oxygen minimum zone (ENVO:01000065); material: "saline water (ENVO:00002010), including plankton... | reverse complement strand
TGAGCATAGGTCATTTGGGGAAGAACTAATGTTGTGTCAGAGGTACTTCTCACACAGTGGTGACCCTACAAATAATGGATTTGTTCATCACATGTATTTGGCAACAAACTCGTATGGAAACTTTAGTTTTGCTGTTCCTATGAGAACTTCTCCATCAGTGACAATAGCATCTACTAGTAATAGCTATTTTTATTCGGCAGGTGCAAATAAGTCAGCTAGTTCTTATTTGGCTCAAAATATAAGCGAAAAAAATTTTCAACATAAAATAGTTCATGGTTCAGGAACAGCAGGATATGCAGGTCATCTTGATACTGATTCAGGTACACGATTTTATCAAGCAGATGCAGAGTTATAGGAGAAGTTATGAATATTACGTCAGCCAAATATATGAACGCAACTAATCTTAAAGATGGAACAACATATAAAGATAATATAAAAGCAACGATAGATAGTGTAGAAATGTTTGTACCACTAAATAATGCCAACAGACACTACCAAGCAATCCAAGAATGGGTAGCTGAAGGCAACACAATAGAGGATGCCGACTAACATGGAAAGCATTGACCCAATGTTATTTTGGAACATAATCCTAACTATGGTTGTTGTACCATTCGGTTGGGCATTTAACAAGATGTTCCAAGAGGTAAAACGAATACAGATACTCCTTAACAAGACACGAGAAGAATATGCACGTAAGGATGACGTTAAGGATGATATGCACGAGTTGATGGATGCACTAAGAAGATTAGAAGATAAGTTGGATAAGGTATTAATAGGAAATAGATAATGGCAACAATAACATCAGATGATCAACTTACCACAGAGATAGGTAAACAAGCAGTAGGTCAGGGCAATGTTCCTAAAGTTGAAGCCGTCACACAAACTGAAACTACAGGAACAATACAACCTACTCAAGGTACATTACTTGACACTGACCCACTTGCACCAACAGCATTGGCTGATACAAGTCAATTACAGGTTACTGCTCCTACTCAAACAACACCTGATGCAGGACAAGTAAGTGCTATTGAAAGAATAACACCTAACGTAACTCAAGCACAAAATGCACAAATAGCTTCTAGAGATAGCTATGTTGATATGACAGGAGTTGAGGGAACAGTTAGTCCTGAAGCTATGGCTGTTGCTCAAACAGAAACTCTCGATCCAAAAGCAACAGTTCAGTATCAGCTTGGTGAGTTGATGTCTAGTATAGAAGAAGGTAAACCATTACCTGCTTGGGCATCTCCTGCCGTACGTAAAGTATCTGCAGTTATGCAAGCAAGGGGTATGGGTGCATCTAGTATGGCCGCAGCAGCGATGACTCAAGCTGTGATGGAATCAGGTATAAATATAGCTGTACAAGACGCAAACAAATACGCAACAATTCAGTTGCAAAACTTGAACAACAAACAAAAAACAGCGTTACAAAATGCACTGACTGTTGCAGGAATAGACAGAGCTAATCTATCTGCAAGACTACAAGGTTCAATTACAAACGCACAAGCTTTACTTACAGTTGATGTTAAAAACTTAGATGCTGCACAAAAAACAAACACAATAAACTTCAACGCTTTGACACAGGGTTTGTTTAAAGACGCTGCAGAAGAAAACGCAAGACAGCAATTTAATGCAAAGAATCAAATGCAAGTGGACAACTTTTTTGCAGAGTTAGAAGCACAGGTAGAGACTGCAAATAAGAATCGTGTATCAGCTATGGCACAATACAATGCAGGTGAAGCCAATTCCGTTGCACAATTTAATTCATCACTCCGAGACGCACGAGATAAATTTGACTCTAATATGCAATTTGCCGTAGATCAATCTAATGTAAATTGGAGACGACAAGTAAATACAGCAAACACAGCCGTGCAAAATGAAACAAATAGAATTAACGCACAAAATCTATATAATGCAAGTCAAAATGCTCTTAACAATCTGTGGCAAAAATACAGAGATAACGCATCTTGGAACTTTCAAAAGTCTGAATCATTCTTGCAAAGACAGCACGAGGTTGGTATAATGGGAATGGAATTTGCTAACTCTCAACAGATATATAGTCAAAAACAAAAAGACAATTTAGCCACAGGTGTAGGTAATTGGATTGCACAATGGATGGCAGGCAGTAAATCAGATTAAAGGGTAGAGTATGGATTTATTTAGTTTAGCAACAGTCGCTTTAACATTTGCAGGGGGTTTTGGAGATCAGGGTGATCCAAAAGGAGGAAGTGGTGGAATGGACATTGCATCAAAAGATACAAAAGGTTCATCATTTTTAGATTTTAATTTTCTTAAAAGTGGTGCAAAAGCATACGTAGCATCTAGAGACAAAGAAGATAAACCTTTTAAAACTGCAGAATTTCCAAAGACAAGATCAGTAAGTCAATTAACAAGTCCACGTAGATTGACACCGACTCCTACCAATCAAAGAGTAGGTTACGCAAATCCTGACGTACAAAATGCTATGAGAATGTTATCTAACTCATCTAACAGAGATATAATAAGACTAATGCCTGTAGACGTTGTTTCCCCTATAAGAAAACAAAATAGAAATATAGCATTAGGACCTAGCACTTTAGGAAAGATACAATAATGGAAGAGATTATGCCACCACAGGGTACGATAGAAGCAAAAGATAATTTTGCTCCTGCACCACCCGGACATTCATTAACAGAAGATAATACTAAATGGGCGTGGGGTAAACCCCCCAAAGTTGCAGATCCTGAACAAGCTCTTGAACAAGCAATAAACTCGTTGAAAGAAGATCGAATACAGCTTGAGTTGGTTAAACTTCTGTTGGGTGGTGCTTCTATTGAAATGATCGTTGAAGGGTACTTGTTTCAAGGCTTTCAAGAGGGTAGATTTTCTCCTGACGTTGCAGTGCTTATCAAAGCACCTTTAGCATTTTACATTGCAAGCATAGCTGAAGAAGCTAACATTCCGTATAGATTTTTTGAAAACAAAGATGCACTCGATGAAGGCACTATGGATGACGATACATTACTTGAGATGATGCAAGAGAACAATCCAAGTATGTTTAACTTTATACGTGAAAAAATAAATAAAGATATACGCATGGGTGGTAAACCACCAAAAGGTGCAGAAGGATTCTTAGGTATGCAGGGAGGTAAGAAATGAGTTTTTTAGTATCATTAGCGACTGGCTTCCTCAATGAAAGCACCGAGATAATGAGAAATCAGGCTGAGTTTGATAGAGAGCAAGCTGAAAAAACTACTCTTAAAAAACAAGAGTTAGCAAAAGAGAACAGAGCTTTTGGCAGAGAGCTTATAAAAAAGAATTTAGATGCTAGTTTTAAAACTCAACAGCAATATTTAAAAGACATTGCAGCAGGGAATATAAAACCTGTGAGTTTAAAAACCAAATCAGGCAGCATGTTAACTGCTATGGATATGTTTGGAATAAATCAATCATACATATCTCAAGGTAAAGCTCCAATATATAATGTTCCGTCTTTGTATGAAAGAATAGAAAAGGTTGAGAACTTTGGAACTATGGTAGGTAAGGGTGTAAACTCATTTAACTTTCGTAGTGAGTTTCAAACTAAACCAACTTGGATAAACTCATCTAGTCTTTTACAACAAATGAGTAGTGATCTTGGTAACAATGAAGGAGAACTTGCTAGATTAAAAAATTCACCTCCAGAAGTTAAAGCAATGATAAAAGGTGTATTACAAGGTGCAACTCAAACTTATAAAGATGGTTTTCATAAAAATACTATAGGTGATTTTAATCCCAAAGATACACTACAGATATATCCATCTGAATCTATGTATCAAGAAGGAAACGTTTTCTCAGGAATTAACAAAATAAAACAAGCTTTAGGTATGTCTACAGGAATTGAAAGTGATATCATAGAAGCTGTAGATGGTGTTGCAAATAAAAAAGTTGAATCATCAGAAAGTGGGGGAGTTCAACAAAAATATCAAACATATTTTATCGCAAACAATAAATCTTACGGTGGTTACAATTATCCTCAAGAACAAAAGGTAGGCATGGAGATAGTATCAAAAATAGCACCTGCTAATAATTTTAAATATGCAGGAGCAGCGTTTTTAGCAGAATCAAGTATACAAGATTTAACAATAAACGATGAAGAAAAAATAAAACTTTTTAATCGTGGAGTGGCTGTAGCAAGTTTACCGGGTGCTAGAGGTTTAGACCCAAACAGAGCTTTACTAACATATAACCAAGAAGAAATAACAAAATTTAATAACGAAATATATGATGGTAAAATTGTAAAACAAGGGAACATAAAATTAGCTGCAGCAGTTTTGATGCCCATAATGGAAATTCCTGATGAAGATAAGACATCCTCATATAATAGCAGGTTTATTAACTATAGTGGTGCAGACTACATGTCTTTACAAAGATTTGGATCTGTGCCTAAAGGTGATAAAGCTAAAGGAGATTTAGCTACAAGATTTAATGCTCTTAAAGATTCTGTTGCTGACTTAGAGAGTTTACAATTAAAAGTTGCAGGACTAGATACCACTGCAGCTTATAGTCAATTTAGAGAAACTATCATAGGTGTATTTAGTCCTAGTAAAGGTTTTGTGGGTGATATAATTAAAGAATTTCAAAATGATAGTGAGTTAAAAGTAGGTGGAAAGTATGATGATGGAAAAGACGCAATAACTCAAGATTATCTTAAAAATTTACAAGACGGAGTTGATAAAAAAACAGGATTAGCTGCAGAAATAGAAGCACTTCGTATTTCACTGGCTTTTAAAATGGCAAGAGCCGCAGATCCATCAGGTCGTTTATCTAACCAAGATATTGATTTACAGCTACGAAGATTAGGTGGTGCAGCTTTTGCCACTCCTGAATTTGCTGTTGCACAAATAGATATGGTTTTAAAAGATTTTAGAAGAGAAAGAGACTCCGTTGAAGTATTTTACAAGTATGGTCAAAAACTAAGTAGATTAACAAAAAATGAAGCACGATTTATAGACGGAGTTATTGCTGCAAACTATATTAATAAAAAAATGCAAGAGTACAATAATCCAAGCACAGGAGTAGGAAGTGATGCTCCTAGTGTTGGAGTAATTACTTTTGATAATACATATAAACCTGCACAAGGTTATGTTAATATTTTTACAAAAGACGATGACTTAAATTTTTATAGAAAAACAGGAGAAACAGAGGATGGTAAAATTTTAGGTGTGATAATACCAAAAACTAAAGAAAACGAAATGCTATCCAAATTTAGAATTAAAGCTGAAGGTACATCTTAAATGTCAGAGTTAGAAATACAACAAAATCCTGAACAAACAACTCCTGATGCTATTAAAGCAGAACCTATAAATCAATTTGAAAAAGATCAAAAAGAAGCTTTAAAAAGAGCAGATGAAACAAGAGTTAAGTTAAATCCTGAACAAGATAGAAAAGAAGATTCTTTAATACAAAAGATAGGCAAAAGAGCTAAACTTGCAGAGGATGTACAAACTTACGGCCCTGTTGCTGCACCTTTAGTTGGTGCTGATATTCTTGCTCAAGCTACGGAAGGAATTGTTGGAGGTGATCTTGATGCGAAGGGTAAACAAAGAATAACGCAACAAAGAGACATAGGAACTCTTAGTTACAATGATTTTAAAGAAGGGATAAGAAACAACTCTATACAGGAATATCAGGGTAAAAACTTTTTACCTTCAATGGCAGAAAAAGATGATGCTCTACTGAAGTGGTGGAGTCAAAATATAGGTAAAAAACAAACTGTTAGTGATGACGGAAAAATATCTATAGCTAAAACATATTTAGAAGGTGCAGACGTTACACCTGAAGGTAAATATGTTCCTAGAAAAAATTTTTTAGAAACACACGATCCATACTTATTCAAAATATTTAACAACTCTAAGGAAAGACAACTTACTTTTCAAACTAAAGTATTAAGTCTTGTCAAAGATAAGATAGGTGGAAACACAAATATTGATTCAGTTGGTCAAAACAGAGTTCAACAAATACTTGTTAACAACATATCTAACACAGAGTTTATACCTGTTCTTCAAGAAAGACTAAAAGAAATAAGTAGAGGTACTTTTTTAGAATTACCTGCACTCGCAAAAGATTTTGGTGTAGGTTATGTAGATGAGTTAGCTGAAAGAATAACAGAATTAAGATCTGCAACAGGTGCTTCTTTTCTTGAAGCATGGTCAATGACTGAACCGTTCAGAAATAAAAAGACTGCTGAATTCCGAAAAAGTTTTGCTGATATAGGTGTAACTCAGTTATCAGATGTTATAAATAAAACTATTATAGAAGATTTAGAGCAACAAAAAAACGATGGAATTATAACTCCACAAAGATTTGAACAACTCACTCAAACAAAATTATCTGATGGCACAGTGTTACCTACTCAATTTGTATCAGAGTCAGACGCACAAGGCATATTAGAACTATCTTTTGAATCACTTAATTCACCAGAGCAATTCGCAACTATTTTAGGCGAAAATATAATGTCTATGATATCTATAGGTGGTGCAAGTCAAGCTCTTGTTAAAAAGTTTGGATTTGATCAAATAGAGATAGTAAAGCAAGCAATGAAAAAAAATCCAGAGCTTGCTAAATTAGGAGTTGCAGGAGCTGCCTTCAGATTAAAATCAGGTTCAGCAGCAGGTAAATTAAATTTAGTTGCGATAAAAAGAGGATTAGAAACTCAAAAACAAGAAGCCTATCAAATACGTCTGTCTAACACCATAGAAGAAAAAAGAGGTGAGCTAGACGTAATGTTATTATCAGGAAAAGCAGACAGTGCAGATTTCAAAATACTTAAAAATGAAATAGATGAATTAGTTACAAAAAGATATGTAGATAAAATTAAGTTAAGCACGTTGCCTATAGTCAGATCTACAGTTAAAGAAGCTTTTCCACTGAGTCTAGGGCAATACTACTTTGGAGAAGCTTATCAATTTTTTAATCCTGAGATGAGTCAATTTGAAGGAGAGATGTGGGGTGCATTGACTTACATAGCAGGTGGTGGCTTTACTATGAAGGCTGTAGCAGGTAAAGTAGGTAGAGGTTTAGGAAATGTATTTTATAATCCTACTGCAACACGAAGTAGAATAGTTAAAAATTTAGGAGACTTTTTAGCTAATAATAAAGTTACATCAGGTCTTGTTGATTTTATAAGAACTAATCAATTTATTCAAGTAGGAAAAGGACTGATATTTCCTAACGCAGATTTACTTAAAAGATACAATCAAAAGCTGATTGATGATAGAGGTTTTGGTTTAAGTAAAGATGAGTTTAAATCTTCAAGATATGTTCTTGAATTAGCAAGTGTTATGGATGAAAAGAATTTAGACAGAACTCTTGATACTATAACACAATACACTACTATGGAAACTAAATTTATAAATTCATTCCCAGAAGAAGTCAGAGATACCGCTGCAGATTTATACAGATCTAACTTTGCACAAGCATCAGGTATAGGTGCATTAGAAGCAGCAAGTGCTTTAGTAAATAACAAAATGAATTTTAGAGATGTTAAATCTTTAAAACATGTAGACGAAATGATTGATTTAGATAATTTAAATACAGAGCAAGTTCGTAAAAATAATTTTGCGATAAAAACATTTAGAGACATGTTAAAAGATAAAGGTATAGACATCACAACTAATCAAGCAGGATTACAAATGCTTGATGTTCTAGAACAAGCAAACATAAATTTTATAAAAAGATTAGATGATCAAATGATCACTCTAGATAAAACTCTAAAACAAATGAAAAGAGTTTATTTTTCAGATCCAACAAAAGACATACCTGAATCATTTCACGAAAATGTTTCGTTATTAGAAGAAAGAATAGGGGATAGGATAACAAAGATAAAAGGCATGGAAGCAGACTTTGCCGATATTGAAAATCAAGCAACAGATGTCAACAAATTTTTCTTAGATAGAATAAATAAATTAAACACTATGGCAGATAAAGATGAAGCTTACATAAACGGAACAAGATTACTTGTAGAAGAATTTATATCTCATACTATGGGAGCAGGCAGAAGATATGCAGCACGTGGTTACAGAGAAACAGAACAGTTAGCTGAAAAATTAAATGTAAAGATAGATTTAACTGACTCCATATTTGCTATGAAAAATATGAAACAGGAACTCGCAGCCATCCCTTTAAAAATGTTGTTTTCAAAAGAAGGTGCATTTTTTAACAGTGTCATGGGTAGAAAAGCTTACGTTTCGTTTCAAAGGATGGCTAGAAACGGACTTAATGATTTAGACCCAACAGTCAGAGTTGATTTGGAACAGATGGCTACAAATCCTAAGAGTGAACATTTCATAAGTCAAGAAGCCACTGAACTTGACATAGCATTATATTGGTCTGATTGGTTTAAGAAAAATGGCACAGCCGATGCACCTGTTAAATTTCAACCTTTTCTTGCAACACCGAAAGATATAAACACAATGCAAACTGCATTTGTTGAATTTGGTTATAAGATTGGTGATGAATCTTTAGCAAAACAATATATTGATTACGGAGAATCTTTAGGTGATTTAGTAACAGCACAGTCTGCAGAGCTAGGTGCGTCTTATAAAAAAGCTGCAGAATTATATCAAAACGAATACTTTGATAGAATAAGAAAAGGATTTATGGGCAAATTAATAACAGCAAGAGATGGGCCTAGAACAGTTGCAGGTAAATTAAAAGGTGAAGATATAGCTAAAATGGCTAGAGAAGAAGGCATTGACTTAGACAAAGATTCACTAAAAATACTTAAAGGAGATGTTGCATTTAAGTTTGCCTATAAGAACAACATGAATCCTCTGACTGCTTTTAAACCAATGGTTGATCAAATAGTAAAATTATCCAAAGAAAAGAACGCTGTAGCAAGTTCTGAATTAAAAGAAGCATTTAGTAACTTACAATTTAATTTTGGTGGAAGAGTTGGTGGTAAGCCTGTGTTTGATTTAACAACTCCTAAAGGTAGACAAGACTTTAATATGATCACTGGTCTTGTAAGCACAATGGTGAGAGCAAACTGGGCAACTAAAGCAACAAGCGAATTAAAAAAAGCGACAAGTCCTAGAGCAAGAATAGCTTTAAGAAAACAAGAAGGTTACGATTTTACAACTTATGAAAACTTAGATTCTATATCGAGTAGTTTAACATTTAAAGTTCGTGAGATTGATGAAAACGGAAATACTGTTATACGAAAAAAACAAGCAATAGATCTTACCAGTATTCTATCTCAACAAAAGGATATCGTTGCTCAGATGGGTAAACATGAGGAACTACGTGATGAGTACGGAAAATTAGTAAATAGGTTTGAGGATCAAAAAGACGAGTTAATAGCCACAACAAAAACTGACAGTAAGATAGAACAATTTATATTTCAAGAAGTTGAAAAACTTGGGAATATAGGAGGTGATCCTGAAAAGTTTTATGATGAATATGTAACAAGAGGTAGACCTGAAAAGCTAAGAAAATTAAAAGATAAAATATTAAAAGAATTAACTTCAGATCCTAACATGACAGAAGCTGATTTAGAGGTTACTCGTAAAAAAATAAACGATGGCATAGCTTCTCTTATAGCAAAGGGAGGATTAGCACGAGCAGGTTTAAGAACTGGTAAGGGTATGGTAAGAGATGAAGACGTGCCTGACGTATTCTTTGATCCTAAGATTGAAGGTAAAGATACTTTACCTTTTAATTTATCTTCTAGAACTAAGATAGGGATTGATGGTCAAAAACATCCTATACAAGTTTTACAAACTCCTCAAGATTTAGTTTTAGATTTACAAGATGCAAACAAAAGAGCCGTATTTCAAGAAGTAATGGATCAAGAACATTTTTCATATTTTGAAAATATGGTAGGATATATGGCTCTTGTAGAAAAAGGAGATTTTAGCAGAGTCAAGCTTGAAGGATTAACTAGAGGTATATCCACAAACGAAGCTATCAGTAGAGCGTTTAACTTAGCTAGAGGTATGGTTAGTCCAACATACGTGGCCGCAGAGTTTGCAGTTCGCATAGCAGAAATGAGGGGAATACAATTACTTGGACTTGTTGCCCAAGACAAAGAAGCTGCTAGAATTATGAAAGACATGTTTACGATAGGTGTTAAACCTTCTGAAAGAGATGTTGGAAAGTTATCAGAGTTAATTGTTAATTTTGTTTTTAAAGACTTAGCTAGAGCAGGATTAGAACCACCTAAATATGTTCCAACGACTGAAGCAGAGTTAGCTGAAGCAGAAGAGAAATTAATTGAGCAATATAAAAAAGAAAAAGAAGAAGAGGAAAGTTAAATGAAAATGTACAATAACGGACAACGCCCACAAAAGATGTATGGTGGTGGTATGGCTATGCCACGTAAACCAATGATGTTAGGTGGACTTGCTGATCAAAATAAATCTCAAGGCACTATGTCAGCTAAGACACAAGATGCTATGGGTATGATGACTCAACAAAAGAAGTTTGGCATGGGTTACAATCTCGGTGGAGCAATTAAGAAGTTTGAAAAGAAAAGCAATGGTGGTAAAGCAGGTGGCATACCTAAGACACCAAAACAAAAAAAG
>TARA_R100001480_G_scaffold5803_4_pt1 | contig 10606 bp, 10 predicted proteins | sample TARA_R100001480 | Tara Oceans TARA_R100001480 (sample SAMEA2622212) | marine metagenome | biome: marine biome (ENVO:00000447); feature: mesopelagic zone (ENVO:00000213) & marine oxygen minimum zone (ENVO:01000065); material: "saline water (ENVO:00002010), including plankton... | reverse complement strand
GACGTCTGGGGTTTTAATACTATTGTCTTCTATTTAAAACATCCTGTTTCAAAACACAAACCGCGACAGCCCTAAAGGACCTGCTGGTTTAAATCATACATCAAAATTTATGCTAGTAGGGCGTTCACGCCCGGTGTGCGAGCAGGAAATAAATCTTTGAGCTTATTCTTCAGTTGTGTAGATCCTTCGGAGGTATCCTCAGGATGACGTTAATTATAGGGAATAGAATAAAACCTCGTACATAAGCTAGCAAGGGCTTTAGCCCTACGTTTGTGTAGGTGGGTTAGAAAATGGAGCCGGGAGATTTGATCAAACTAACAGTCCCCGCAAAGATCCTGAAACAAGTTCAACACTCAACATCCAGTTTCCAATGTCACTCACAGGACTGCTGACAACTGGAAGTTGGATGTTCCTTGTTCATCATTGGATATTGATTGACTATTTAACCAGTGTCATTCTTTTGATTTGAACCATATCATTGGTTTGCAAGCGATACATATACACCCCCGAAGCCAGATCTTCCAGATTAACCGATAACGCATGATTTCCACTTGGAAGTGTTCCGTTAAATACCGATCTCACCAATCTTCCCGTAATATCATATACGTCGATTTTAACTTTCTGAAACTCAGATATACTCACCGGAATAGTCGTGCTTGGGTTAAACGGATTCGGATAATTTTGCTTAAGCTCAGTTACATTCGGTTTTGTATCGTCAGTAAATACAGAAGTAGTAAATGAATTCGAAATTCTGATTTTAAAAGTCTGCGCATTGCTTCTGTTCTCGTTTAAGACTATTGCTCCCACACGTTCAATATCAGCCCACTTCCACCCTTCATTAACCACAAAAAATCCGGCTTCCGCATCAGCATATTCGAATGCAACCGTTTCATCTTTAAATATGGCGACAACGGCAAGACTGATATCCGAAGATTCAGTATCGATCAACACCGAAGCATCCCCCGGTTGGCTGGGTGGTGGCTTCACATTCACAAAATAGCTCGCAAATCTACCCAGACTAATATCCTCTGAAAACTGATCACCAATTTGAGTATCCGTTCTCTGAGAATTTGGTGTGGGATAAAAGAAGCTCTCATTAAACCCAAAGTTCACATTAGTATATGAACCGGTAGCGAAATGCCATGCATAAAGCTCTAAAAGTGATTCCGTATAGTCTAATCCGCGGGAGGTCAGCTCAAGTTCAACAGCGTCCAACAAAGGAAGATCGCTAACGCTATTTTCGATTCTGCTCCAGGCACCAGGCCAAAAATCAGCGCCGATTTTTTCATGAAAATACAGCGCCCATGTTATATCCTCATACGATCCGGCAACCACTGTTACTCCGGGATTCCCAAAAATATCTCCCGTGCCGCCCAAATAATTATAATAATCGTTAACCTCATCGTACACTACTTCTTCCACCAGCGTCGCATCCATTTCTACCCACTGATCTGAATCCCCTTCAAAATTATTCTGAGTAAATTGAATGGCGTGCTTAAATTCATGAGCCACAGTTACTCTAAGTGCTCCACGCTGATTTCCATCAGGGTCATCGTTATCCGGAAAACCCACAAAATCATTTTCGATCACGATGTTTGTTCCAGGACCGCCATTACTACTTATAGTTTGAGTGTATCCATAAAAATTCAGCTCCTCAAAAGACATATCATAAGTTGAGCCCTCCGGAATAGGGTCGGTATATCCTAATCTTGTAATTAAATGGTTATACGTTGAGTCCGCTGAAATTGCCGCCCATTCCACATAATCAGGCACCCCATTCTCATCGGCATCGGCCGACGGAACGGCATTATCGCCGGTTGTTTCATACGTAAATACAAATTTTCCTGAGGCACTTGTGTAAGTTGCCGCTGTCGACTTTTCTTTCCGGGTTTGTTCCGAATCCAGCAGACGCTCAGAAATGTCATCTTTATATTTATGAGCAAATATATGCAACGGAGTAGAACATTTATGAAGCTGTCCGTTTTCATACACATCTTTCATATGCAGATAAGCCTCATCTGCGCTTAGTGCTCCTGCATTAAACTCAGATAATATCTCCCGAATATTTTCCCGACCATCCTGAGCGTGAATATCGGCTGTACCAAGCGTTATGCAAATGGTCAGAATAAGAAGTCGTAGCGTATGCTTCATAGGTTCCTCATCATTATTTATATAGAAAATTCGTAACTTTGCCCCGTAGGATAAACTCCACTGAAAAGATAATATTTTAAACGAGAATTGCACTAAGAAATATGTACGAAGTTATTCTCTACTACTATTTTAATACGATCGAGCATCCCGAGCAGTTTGCCAAACAGCACAAACAATACTGCAAAGACCTGAGCATAAAAGGACGTATTTATATTTCCTCAGAAGGAATAAACGGAACCGCTGCCGGTACTCCCGAGCAAATGGCGCAGTATAAAGCGGACCTGAGAGCCATCCCCGGATTTGAAAACACCGAGTTTAAGACGGATGAATCAGACTATATCCCGTTTTCCAAGTTGATCTGTAAAGTCCGTGAAGAAATTGTATCTCTACATGTGGATGGAGTTGATCCTAAAGACGGAGGAAACCATTTATCGCCGGCTGAGTGGCGCAGAGTAATGGAAGAGCAGGATGATTACGTGATGATCGATGTGCGAAATAACTACGAATCAAAGATCGGTCACTTTAAAGGAGCGTTGAAACCGGATGTCGAAAACTTCTTCGATTTCCCGCAATGGCTGGAAGAAGCTGAGATCCCCAAAGACAAAAAAGTACTGATGTACTGCACCGGCGGTATCCGTTGCGAGAAATTTTCTGTGCTGATGAAAGAGCAAGGCTGGGACGATGTAAACCAGTTGCACGGCGGAATCCTTCGCTACGCCAAAGAAGAAGAAGGCAAGCACTTTGAAGGAAAATGCTTTGTGTTTGATGATCGATTGGTGGTTCCTGTAAATCCCAAAGATCTGGCACCGATCGCCAAATGTGAGATCACCGGAAAACCTGCCGATACCTACGTGAATTGCGCCAATATGGAATGCAACAAGCTGTTTGTCTGCTCAGAAGAAGGCGCACACATCATGGAAGGCTGTTGCAGCGAAGAATGTAAACAAAGCGAGTACCGCCGACCTTTTGATCCTGAAAATGCCTTTAAACCTTTCCGCAAATGGTACAACTATTTCGGCGATGACTTCAAACACCGACATGCTTCCGAACAACAAGCAGCTGAACAGTCGTAAGGTACGGCTGATATCGCCCTACCCGATCACACATCGTTTTAAAGTACAGGACGAATTTGTTGGAAAGTCATTACTGGAAATGATGTCGGTTCGGTTTCCTTTTCGCGCTGAAACCGAATGGGAAAAGCGGATCCGGAACGGGAGAGTGGGGCTGAATGAGGAATCCGCTGCACCGGATGTATTGCTCAAAAAATCCGATTCCGTATTCCATCACAATCCCAATGTGATCGAGCCCAGTGTGCCGGATGAAATTGAGATCTTGCAAGAAACTGAGGACTGGATCACCGTGTATAAACCCGCGCCGTTGCCGATGCATCCGGGAGGACGTTATTTCAAAAATACACTCACGGCTATGCTGGAAGATATGGGCTATGCCGATCTGAAAATTGTGCACCGCCTTGACGCCGTGACTTCCGGCATTGTACTCTTCGCCAAAACCAAAGCTTTTGCCCAACGCGCTATGACTGAGTTTGCCGAAGGTCGTGTACAAAAAACCTATTTCGCAGAAGTGACGGGAGTTCCGGAAGAAGATTCCGTGATCATTAACACGCCCATTAAGCGTAAAACGGGATTCGTCTTTGAAAGTAATCCTGATCTGACCAACGCCAAACCTGCCGAAACAACCTTCACTGTAGTAGAACGAAAAGAAGATTCTGCGATCATTAAATGCGAACCCAAAACCGGTCGCACCCACCAGATTCGTTTGCATTTAGAACATTGGGGCTATCCCATCATCGACGATCCCATCTACGGACCCCACGGCGACAAAACCAGCAAAAAAGCCCAGAAAACCGCGATCAGTTTAGTAAATGCGGGGTTAGTTATTGATGGGTTGGGGGTTAAACTAGAAGTTGACCAACTTTTTTAGCTCTCCTTATTTTACTTGCCTTCTTTTCAGACTAACCTTTCTTCTGTAAAAACTCTTCGTACATTTGTTGTGGATTTACAAGAGGTAATAAATGATTTTCCAGAAAATGCCCCTCTGTTTTTGCTGCCAAAGCTCCGCGTGTTGTTGACAACGAAATACTGAACAATGTACTTCCTAAGTTTATTGGTACATTCAAGTTATCTCCATCGATCATTTTGTCAAGATCTGATACATTGAATGAAGTTCTGGTTTCAATGCTTGCAATAACCTCTTTTGCACTTTCTCCTTCCTGAGCCGATACTTTCAGATAGATTGAAAATGTACCTTCCTCTTCATTTACTTCTTGTCGGAACTGGAATTTATAACCCATGTTCTGCTCATCGTAGTCTTTTGGAAGCTCATTAAGCTTGAAATCAACTATTTTGAATGAATGAAGTCCGAACGAGACTTTTATGTCATTACCTTCTGCCATTAACCGGTATGTTTATAGATTTTCATCTTTGTATTCTCAACTATAAATTCATCTGTAAACTCTTCGTAGCTTACAGAGTTCCCAACTTTAGCATCCATAACGGGACTAAAATGACTTTCAAAGTCATTGATTTTGCCTTCGCCTTCTAACCGATATGCCTTATTCAAAGCTTCCTGCTGAATCTTGAAGTGATCCGCTATTTTTCGAATCACGCTTTTAGACATTCTTTTCTTGTAGTTTAGAATTTCTGAAATGGTGCTTTTTCCCACACCGGCTATTTCAACCAAATCTGTTTGTTTTAAGCCATGATCTTCCATCAATGATTTGATGAACTCTACAGGATCCATTTCAGGAATAGTACGATGTTCGTTGTCCCATGTTTTGATCAATAAATACAGTAATTCATACTCATTTACAGAACCCTCATCTTTTAGACCAGATGAAACTAATTCTTCAAGTCGGTTACAGTATTCATAATACTGCTCATCATTCTTAACTACAGTATATTTTAACTCAGACATTTTATTTCTCCATTCATATTCTAAAAATCATCAACGGTAAATTGTTCGCCTCTTTTACACAACTTATCGTATTCTGCATGTGTACCTATCCATTTAATGAAAAGTGTAACAGTATCTATTTTTTTGTTAAAATAATATTCACATAACACTCTATGATTATTCCCACCTATATCAAAAAAGACTCTACTGCAGCTACTTCCTAATAAACTCGCAGTAGCAAATGTATTCTTCATATCTGTGGGCTTTTCCCAACTTTCCACACGCTCTACCTTATAAATCCATTCTTCAAATGAAGGCAGGGATGCTGCATGCTTTTCAGCATATTCTAAAGCAGTTTTTGCTTTTATAAGATGAACTTTCATTAGTAACGTGTTAAAACTACAAAAAAGTTCGCTAAATGCGAACATGTGTGATTTATATTGTTTTGGTTGTTAAATAGACCATATTTCAACCGCTCTATCTGCGAGCCACCTTCCTCTATCATTCAGTTCTTTAAATTTAAAATCTCCCATATTCGCTAGCTTCTTTGTAAGTTCAATATTTGACTTCTCATAGCAGTTTACTTTCTTCTTAAATGGATTGTTTGAGGCAATAATATTTAAATCACCGGCCAATAGCGTGAGATTTCCTATTCGATCTTTCATCTTTTTATGTTGAATCGCAGCTTTGTCTCCAAGGTAGGATTCCCAATCTCCATACTTCTCTTTGGATTTATTCGTACTAATTTTTTGCGGAATAATATGCTCTACATGTACATCTTCTGATGAATTAATTGATAACTCACTTGTGTTTCCTCTAATATGATATTCAATATTTGATAATATATAACGAGCTCTATCCCTAACCCTAGATTTAAAATCATGTGTTGGAAAACTGTTTTTGAACTCTTCGTCAGTTGGATATGATTCTAAAAGTTTCTCTCTTATTACTTTAGGTTTTCTTTCCTCCGTTTTGAGTCTTAGTAAGTTCGCAAAAATATCATCATTTCGTCCTGTGGGTTTTCCAGTTATGTGCCTTCTTAGCATCAATGTTCCAATCAACCCCAAAACCTTAAGAGCTTCTTTTCTTTGATGGTCTTCACTCAAGTAATGCATTAGAAATATATATGAGGGAAAGCTTTTGATATCATGTAAATCTTTAATTCTTTGATTCAGTTTTGAATCCTCAAATTTTAGATGAGTAATCTTTTTATATATTGATGCAGCCTTAACAATTTTTTGTAAAAACTCATCGATTGAAATCCGTTCAATTGAACTACTCTCCTCTTCATTTTCTTCTATTATATCATCCTCTTCGTAATCTTCTTCATTTAAAGGTCCGTATGCATATAAGAATTCTCCAAGTTGATCTACCTCCTTAACATTTTTGAAGTAATGCTTTTTGAATTCTTCAATCAGCTTACTTTTTGTAACCTTTCTTGTTAATAAGCTAGATGTATATTGCCTGAAAAAATCATCTGAACTATTTCCATCAAGCGTAGTTATTAACTTCGTCCAAAGCTCTTTAACTACTTCAAGTTTTTCATCTGATAATTTAGCCGCGTGTCCCAGAATAAAATTTTTGAGTATATCAGTAGCTGATAAGCCTAACCCTCGGTTGTTAATCGTCTCAAATAATTTGTATGCATCTTTTGCTTGCTGAACATCCAAACGAATTATTTTTGCTTGCTGAGTAAGAGTATTATAGTAATTCCTTAACCACTCAGAACCATCTTCTTCAAATTTTTCTTCTACTAATATTTTAAAATTATTGTAACAATCAAGAATTTTTTGATTCTCAATCTCATCAAATCGGTGTTTTAAAAGATTTAAATAATCTGAATTGTCTAATTCACCTAATACTAATTTTGGAGTCTTTGATTTAGGATCAAGACAGTATAATTTTTGTTCTATTTGCTGTATAAGATAGTTTTCCTTTTGCTCTTCGAACTTTTCTTTTAGTACTAACAATAAAATAGACAATGTTGTGAAACGCTGTTGGCCATCTACTAAATACACATCATTTATACCACCCTTATGATTACCTGTATGAAGTATTAGCATACCAAATAAATGCCCCTCATCTGAAAGCAACATATCAAGATCTTTAAAAAAGGCAGAGTGTTGTGCATCTCTCCAAGCATATCTTCTTTGGTATGATGGAATCACAAATCTTTCATGTGTATTTGCTAGCAAACTTGTTATCGTTTGATCTTGTGGAATAATTATCATTTGAATCCTGATTAATTTTCTTTTAACCCTCCATAACCTCACTCACCAAGCCCTTAACCAGCTTCTCATTCACTTGTTGGCGTTGCTCCAGTTGGGCTTTGAACCGGTCGCAGATGGCAAAGAGCTCTTCGATGCTATTGTATGTTTTTTTAAAATAGGCTCTTCTCATACGCCGTTTATTTGGGACTTAAAATATTCTTCAGTCTCTTTATCCGTACAGTAAATATAACACCCCTTCATCCCTCTGGTCATTAAGGTGCGATAGGTATTCTTAATTATCTCATCTCCCAGTTGAGTCGCCGATTCCGGATCTTCTTTCATCATCTTTTTCATTCCAAATACTGACCGGTCATTCTTTGATCGCTCATAAATATCTGTAATTGCCTTTCCTGATCTGATCTTAAAATCCGGACCTATTATTATCCCTACATAATCTAATTCTAATCCCTGACAAGTATGGATACAACCAATTTCATTGATTGACTCTTTCTTTATCAACCAAAGCATTCCATCATCTTTTAGATTCCATTGCTTTGCAAAACCATCTTCCGGAAAAACAATGTCATTCGCTTCGGAATCTTTTTTACTGGCCCAGTCCCAGCAATAACCCGCCACCATCCGGGATTTATTATTGATCTCGTTCTTTTCCTTTATTTTTTCAAATACTTCGTTTGGGTCATCCATTACCTGAAAATCATAATCTATTTCATCAAGATCAGTATTAGCTGTTTCACGGATCTGAAGTGTGTGATCTAACCATGCCAAATATCCATCTGAGCCATTACATCTGAACTGTGACGATAATTCCGTGGAGATTACTTCAGCATTATGATACTCAGCCCATTTCATGATCTCTTCTTTATCTCCTATATCATGAATATGAACTTTTTGATTTTCATCTAGGAAAAAGACGGTTACATTCGCAGCATGGATCAATTCTTTGATCTGATTCTCTCCTTTATTTCTAAATAGTCCAGATTGTTCATTCAATCGGTGGGCTTCATCAACAACGAGAGCGTCAAAGGTGTTTTCAGGGGTTTCTGTAAATGAACCTGAACTTCTAAATAAATTGTCTATTCGGCTTCTGGTCATACTACCGGATAACAACGAGGAATATACTTTTCGAGGAGCCGAGTTCTTGGAAACATAGCTTACAAATTTTTCCTCTCCGATCAGCTTTACTAATAAATTAATAGCCACAACGGATTTACCAGTACCCGGACCTCCCTCAATGATCACAACTTTCTTTTGATCTCTTGGAGTGCTTTTTATTGCACCAATAACATATTCAAAAGCCAGCTTCTGATCATCGATCATCAGGAACTCATCATTTCCCTTTAACATAGATCTCAGACTGTCTGCCAACATCTTAGATGGGCGAATACGTCCGTTTTCTATACGATCAATAATATCTTTTTGATCCCCAACCTTTATAAAACCTTTAATAAATTCTCGAAGGTTAGTAATATCTGTTTTCGTGAAAACAGGTGCTTTTTTTGTATAAAAATCATAAATCGGGTCGTCTATTATTCCATCTGATTCGTAATTATGCAAAAAGACACAAGGATAGAGATCAATATTTCCTGTATAAACCGCTTCATTGAAATCATTCAACAAGCAGGCATATGACCATGCCTGGTATGAAGGATGTATAGTTTCACGAATGCCTCCGCCAAGAAACGTTTTTACTATCCCATCTAAATTGGTTTTCTGTGCCGTTTCCCACTGTTTCAATTCGACTATAACTGCGTTATCCCTTTGATTTTCATCATGACCTGAAATTATGAAATCGATACGTTTGGACGTTTGGGGAATCTGTAGCTCAATACTTATCCCTGAATCTTGGGGTATTTCAGGATCATTAAGTACCGTGTTCATATAAAATAAAGACGACTGCCAAGACCGCTTTTCAGAAGGAGATACACCTCTATTCAATTTCTCCTTAACCTTGTATTCAATACGGTCTTCAATAACGCCAGACTCAACATCAATAGTAAAAGATTCTTTAGTAGCTTTATAAACGATCATATTTTTAAAGCTCTGTATATTTTGTTGCTGATCCTTTTGCTTTACTTACAGGATATTTCTGAGCATTAGATTTGAGCTTATCAAGTATTATCTCTTTAATATCTAGATTATAATTCTGTGCTAGTGTTAGGGCGTATATTAAAACATCTGCCAATTCTTCTTTTACCTTATCAAAGTCTGCTTCTTCGTGTTTCTTCCATAGAAATGACTCCAATAATTCCCCTGACTCAATACTAAGTGCAAGTGCAAGATCTTTCGGATTATGAAATTGAGCCCAATCACGTTCATCCCGAAATTTTATAATCGCTTCTGTTATTTCTTTTATTTCACTCATACTCCAAGAATGCTTAAAACTCTCATTAATATCAATGGATTATAGCGAAAGCGAAACTCACTAGAAAGAATTGCTTGTAAAATTTTGAGATGTCCTTTGCGAGGAGTGTATACGATGAAGCAATCTCCTGAAACTAAATTCCAAACATATTCGGGAGATCACTTCTCCCGAATTCTCGGGATCGTGAATGGAGCCGGGATTTTAATCCGTAGCGATTACAGGCAGTCAAACCACAACGCGCCGGTCCTGAAGGACCTGCTGGTTTAAAATCATACAACAAAATTTATGCTAGTAGGGCGTTCACGCCCGATGTCCAGACAAGAAATAAACCTTAGAGCTAGTTCTTTAGTTGTGCAGATCCTTCGGAAGTATCCTCAGGATGACCAAAAAGGAAATCAGTGCTGTATTTTTAGTCTATGCTTATAAATTAACGAGTCGTTGCGCATGAAAGAGGAAAGAGATGCTCATCTATTCAGGGATTGTTGCGCAACAAAAAAGGCATGACTACGGGTGCAGCCATGCCTTTTAGTGTTCTTTTTTATGGGTTATCATGATTTTTCGTACTCCAGGTTACTGAGCATGTTTGCGAACTTAGAACCCGGTCGGAACAGAATGCGCGACTTTCGGATGTTCGCTTTCGTTACTTCATCTTCGGTATCGCTACCCTCACTGGATACGCTTAAGCGGAAGTTACCCAGATCACCGATCGTCACGATCTGTCCTTCGCTCAACAACTGAGGTACGATATCAGCAATAGCATATAATACCGCGCGTATATCCGCACCGGTTACCGTACTCATTTGCTGGATCCTGTCGGTCAGAGCTTCTATTCCCAGACTTCCTGAACTAATTAAAGAAGCGTAAAACTTCTTGGTTCCACCGCCGAGCACTCCCGGCTCTCCTCGTTCTATGACTTTATACTTTACAGACATGATGTCTCCTGTTCGTT
>TARA_R100001480_G_scaffold136015_3_pt1 | contig 10624 bp, 19 predicted proteins | sample TARA_R100001480 | Tara Oceans TARA_R100001480 (sample SAMEA2622212) | marine metagenome | biome: marine biome (ENVO:00000447); feature: mesopelagic zone (ENVO:00000213) & marine oxygen minimum zone (ENVO:01000065); material: "saline water (ENVO:00002010), including plankton... | reverse complement strand
GAAAGAATTAAGCACAGAGGATTTGCGGAACGAGTTAGCCGATAGGGGCTTTCAAACGGCAAACCTTTGGCACATTGATGATGTCTTACAAAACTACGATTGCTGTGATGAGGATGCGATGGATGTCATTCGCAGAGCATTGAACAATGAGTATGTAATGGAGGTCATCTTCGGTGTCATCGACGAGGTGTGTAGTCAAGAAGGAATTGAAAAGAAGGAATCATGAAAGAAAATAAGTTAATAGCAGAGTTTATGGGCATGTCTCTTGGGCGAGATGGATGGTTCGATTACGAAGGTGTGTTAGGAGAGAACAAGTGCTATCTAGACCTAAAGTTTCACACCTCTTGGGATTGGTTGATACCTGTAGTGCAGAAGATAGAAAGTTTAGGGTATGTTTTCACCATACAAGGAGGTAAGGCTGAGTTTGGAGAGATGATAAGTAAACCTCAATGTTTCACATCAAAAGACAAACTATCGTCTACCTACGATGCAGTAGTAAGATTCATTCGAGAGAACACAGATACCGAAAGGATGATGAAGATTAGAATAGCAGACATGGATAGCGACTTAGATTAACAACACAATAAACAGAATAATTAAACGTTATATAGATATGAGAAAGTTACACATTGAAGAAATCAAAGAAATAGATAAGCCAAATTACTGTGTCGACCTGGAGGTTGAATTCACAAGGAATGGCGATGCACAGAACATAAAGTGGGAAACCACGATAGTAGACTTCGATGTACTTCAGCAGTTCTACTACGATGAGGGGTTGCAGTATCGTGTGCTAGATAGTTCTAACCCTTACCTAGAGGGTGGTCACTATCAGCAGGAATGGATTGTTGATTTCCTAGAGGAGGTCGAGCGTGGGTATCTTGAGGATATACTCAAGGAGTATTTAATTAAAATTTTAAAATAGAAATTATGGGATGTTTTAGCTGGATTACAAATGATACGAGAAGAAGTATCAGAAATACATGGTCTGATGGTTATAAGCCACAAATGACATATATGCGAGATAACAAGGGTAACGTGTGGATGGAAGATGCATACGATGGGTATGGGGTTTTCGGTAATAAAGATTTCTATCAACTACTAGCCGAAATGAATGAGGTCGAGGGGTTGACTGGTGACGTCGAAAAAGACCGTCTCCTAGGCATAGACCTAGCGTTCAGTGATAAGCCATTCATATCGCCTACGCTGAATGAGAAATACCATTCATCATGGGTTAACAATCACAATGAAACATGCCCTGAACAGGGTTGTTTCTAAACTAAAAATTAAAGCAATGGAGTTAAGTAAGGAACAAAAAGAGCAACGGTTACGCAATATAGTGCAGTATGTTGCCGTTATTAAAGGGCAGTTGATTGATATGTATCAACTAATGGATGGCATGGATTACGATACACGTATGGAGGTAAGAGATAATATAAGCACCGTCAAAGATGAACTTAATGCGATTCTATTGGCAAGTAAATGGCAATTTAAAATCAAATAGTAATGGATGTAAAAAAGTATATAGAGTTTATTAAGGTAGTACACCCTCTGGTGCATGAAGGTGCTATGGTGTACGCTAAAATCAAAAAAGAAAAAGATGTACCTAAAGTCAGTTAATTGTATCATCGATGGCGAGGGGTTGATACGCCCGATAGAAGGTGAAGGGGAGCCATTCACGTTAACTCAATGCTCACTTGATTTTGTATTAGAGTTGAGCAGAGAGGATTTTTTCACAGTAATTCAATATAGTAAAGTATGAAGAAGTTATTAATAATTGCACTGCTATTGAGCAGTTGCCATCTAGTGAAGTATGAATTGGCATTGCCGATTACTGCCCACAAGAGTCACATAACAAAGCGTAAGCGTTACACATTCCCTCCTGATAGTATCGTAAGAGATGAGGACTATCACTTTTACAGGAAAGTTCCTATCGACGTTACTGCTGATGGGTATTCCATATATCGAGGAGACACGATGGTTCACAACTGCGCTACTGGATGTTACCTTTTTGATTGGAGAGGTGGGGGTTACATATGGATGGAGAGGGTTGTAGACCCTTGCGATAAGACCGTATTAAACCTTGAAGATGGACAGTATTATCCTTTCGAATGGTAGCGGTATACGAAGAAGCCATGAGCACCAAACATGGCATAAAAACAAGTGACAGTGCATTCTTTATGGGCTACAAGGTGCGTAGAACAAAGGAAGGAGATATAATTATATGTTCGATATCTGAGTACAGTAAGATAAGGCCTGTTGGCGAGTCTGAGATGGAGGTTTTAGGCGAGTTGGGTTGGGTAGAAGGAGTTAAACAATTATATTTGGATAAGTATACTCGACTGCACAATAATAGTGAGTCAGAGGTCGTTATTAAATCAGCTAAATCAAAATTAAATAAGTATTATGAGCGTTTTCCAAAAGTTAAGTAGTATAGATTTCAAAGACCGCATCAAGCGTAAAGGTCAGCTCGACTATGTGTCGTGGGCCGATGCTTGGTCACTAGTCAAGAAGCATTATCCTAATGCACAGCGTACAGTGTACGAACATGAGCACACTGGGTTGAACTTCTTCAGTGATGGCAGTACGGCATACGTCAAGGTGGGTATCACTATCGATGGGCTAGAGCATATTGATATGTTGCCTGTCATGGATTATCGTAACCGAGCGCTGAGCGTAGAAACGATGACTGCGTTCGATGTCAACAAGACAATCCAAAGGTCAACAGCTAAGGCGATTGCCATGCATGGTCTAGGGTTGCAGTTGTGGACAGGTGAAGACCTGCCTAGCAGTCAACCTGCCCCAAAGAAACCTGCCAAGAAGCCTACGCTGAAGGTTGGTGATGAGAACTGGGACAAGGTGGTCAAGTATGTTCAGGCCAACAAAGGTAAGTTTGATGACTTGGTAGTTACTCTTGAAACGAAGTACTCTAAGTTATCGCAGTCTGTAATCAAAGAATTGAAGAAGAATGTCTAGAGGAGATAATAGTATACTGTCCAAGCTGAAGGATGATGAGATGTACTACGGTGAGTTCGGTAAGCAATGGCTATCCAACTCAGATATATCAGCGTTACTTAACAATCCAAACATGTTTCGCAAGGGAAGTTCAGATAGCAAGGCTCTACTCATGGGTAGATACTTTCACTGGTCTGTACTAGAGCCTGAGAAGGCTAAGGAGATACAGTGTGTTGATGCCACTACAAGGTCTACTAAGGTATACAAGGAAGCCACTAAGGATGGTGGCATGGCTATGCTATGTCATGAACAGGCTCAGGTGGATGCGATGGTGGATGCTATGAAGGGTAACTTTGATTTCTTTGATGGCATCTATGAGGAGGGGAATGTATACGAGCAACCTGCTGTTGGGGATATATGTGGGCTATCATGGAAGGGCAAGGCTGATATCATATCTAGTGATAAGATTATCGACTTGAAGACAACGTCATCAATCGGTAGTTTCAGGAACTCTGCATATAAATTCAACTACGATAGTCAGGCGTACATTTACCAAACATTGTTTGGTAAGCCTATGGAGTTCTGGGTTATTGACAAGAATACATTGGCGATGGGCATGTTCCATTGTTCGGATGAGTTTCTGCGGTCTGGTGAGCAGAAGGTGAAGGAGGCATCAGATATATACAATCGATTCTTCGGGGAATCCTCCACCGAATCAATCGAGAATCATTATATTGTGGAGGAACTTTAAATTAATTTAATATGAATAAAGAGAAAATTTTCGCAGACGGTTTCAGCTTCAAGCGTAGGGACAATGCCCCTGACTTTGTAGTTGGGAACCTCAGCCTCAAGGCTGAAGATGCCGTTCAGTTCATCAAGGATAGAACAAAGAACGGATGGGTCAACCTCAACATCAACCAATCAAAAGGTGGTAGCTATTACGTGGAGCTGGACACCTACGAGCCCAAAAAGAAGGAGGAATTCTAAGGTTTGTGCTTTGTCTGTAGATGGTAGGGGGTTCGCCCCCTCCTCTACTATTTTTTGGGCGGTAAATGAAATCAAATGATAACTATATTCCGAAACATAAAAGATACCGACCAACCTTTTTACAAAGACATAAACTACATCTTACACAGAATAAGAGATGGTGCGTCCAAAGATTTAATTAAGAAGATACGGTCAGAAAAAGATAAGACAAGACGCAATGAGCTGAAGCAAGGGCTACCTGCTATCTGTTTCAGTGGTAAGTTCTCTCGCAGGTCAGATTCAGCATTAGTCGAGCACAGTGGATTCATCGGACTTGATTTCGATGGATACGAAAGACAAAAAGATATGCTTCAGGACAAGGAGCAGATGAAGAAGAACAAGTTCGTTTATTCCGTATTTGTTTCTCCTTCAGGCAATGGCCTCAAGGTCATTGTAAAGATACCTGCAGAGCCTCACAACCACGTCAACTATTTCAACTCGCTCAAGTCTTACTTCAAGTCGGACCACTTCGATGTGTCCTGCAAGAACGTGAGTCGGGTGTGCTATGAAAGTTATGACCCATTGCTTCACATCAATGAGAACAGCTCAGTATGGGATTCCATAGCTGAGGATGAGCACAAGGAGGTAATCACTGGTGACGTTACAATACCAATCACAAACGAGGGTAAGATAGTAGACATCTTACTGTCGTGGTGGGAGCGTAAGTATCCTATGGTGGAGGGTCAACGTAATCATAACATCTATATTCTCGCAGCTGCGTTCAATGACTTTGGTATTCAGCGTTCATTGGCTGAGTATGTATTGACTAGGTATGAAGCTGAGGACTTCTCTTCAGAGGAGATAAAGGCCACTGTCGCTTCTGCTTATCGTCACGTAGACAAGTTCAACACTAGGTCGTATGAGGACCAAGATAAGGTGGGTAAGATACGTGACATGGTCAAGGCAGGTATGTCTCGCAAGGAGATACGTGCTGAGGTTGAGACTTCAGAGATGTCACCTGGTGTGGTTGACTCTGTGGTTAGTCGCATCGAGGAGGAGCAGAGCAACATGAAGTTCTGGACAAAGGATGACAAGGGGCGCATCAAGATAATGCACCTGTCATTCAAGAACTTCTTGGAGGAGCATGGGTTCTACAAGTACAACCCTGAGGGTAGTAAGAACTACGTCTTTGTCAGGGTGACCAACAACTTGATTGACCACACCTCTGAGAAGGAGATAAAGGACTTCGTCCTTAACTACTTGCTTGAGTTGGAGGATGCCACACTGTACAACTACTTCGCTGACAACGTGCGATACTTCAGGGAGGAGTTCCTGACGTTGCTTGCATCTATTGATGTGTACTTCATCGAGGATGAAAAGCATGTGAGCTATCTGTACTACCGCAACTGCGCTGTAAAGATTACTCCTACTGAGGTGATACCTATTGACTACCTTGACTTGGGTGGTTACGTATGGAAGGACCACGTCATTGACAGGAACTTCACGATGTGTGAGCCTACTGCCTGTGATTTCAGGACGTTTATAACAAACATATGTGCAAGTGACCAAAAAAGAATACAGTCAATGGAGTCCACGATAGGATACCTGATGCATGGCCACAAGAATATGTCGTATTGCCCTGCTGTTATCCTGAATGATGAGGTTATATCAGATAATCCTGAGGGAGGCACTGGTAAGGGACTGCTTATGAATGCCCTGTCGCATATGAAGAAGCTAGTCACTATCGATGGCAAGTCATTCACGTTCGAGAGTTCGTTTGCGTATCAGTTAGTATCAGCAGACACTCAGATACTATGCTTCGATGATGTACGCAAGGCGTTTAACTTTGAGCGGCTGTTCTCTGTAGTTACGGAGGGGCTCACACTAGAGAAGAAGAACAAGGATGCAATCAAGATACCATTTAATAAGTCTCCTAAGATTTCAATCACTACTAACTATGCCATCAAGGGTAAGGGTAACTCCTTTGAGCGACGTAAGTGGGAGCTGGAGCTACATCAGTTCTACAACAAGGACTTCACACCGTTCGATGAGTTCGGGCGTATGATGTTTGGCGATTGGGATGATGATGAGTGGTGCTCGTTTGACAACTACATGATTGGATGTCTTCAGCTGTACATGGTGGAGGGATTAATCAAGAGTGAGTTCGTCAACCTTGCAGTGCGTAAGCTTAGTGCTGAGACCTGTCATGAGTTCATTGAGTGGTGTGGGCTTATCGAGGGTAGTGATGCAGCTGAGATTCTTGAGAGAAAGGGCAGGATACATGCTCAGGAGATGTATGGCAAGTTCACGGACGAGTATCCTGACTTCGCACCTAAGGCCAAGATGACTGTAAGTAGAATCAAGTTCTACAAGTGGATATCTGCCTATGGCACGTTCAAGTATGGCAAGGCTCCTGAAGAGGGCAAGGATGCTAGTGGTAGATGGTTTAGATTTTTTAACGATGATGTGCCATTCTAATGATACAGTTTAGAGATTATCAGGAGCAAATAATTGAGCGCGGTACGTCTATCATCAGGAGGTATGGGTTTGTATACCTAGCCATGGAGGTTCGTACAGGTAAGACGCTCACTAGTCTGGGCATATGCCAACGTCTGGGCGCACAGAACGTGCTGTTCATAACAAAGAAGAAGGCTATCAGCTCAATCGAGGGCGACTACAATCTGCTTGCTCCTGAGTATGCCATGACCACTATAAACTACGAGAGCCTACATAAGATTCCAAAGATTAAGTGGGACGTTATCGTGTGTGATGAGGCGCATGGGATGGGTGCTTTCCCTAAGCCAAGCAAGAGAGCTAAGGACGTGTCAAAGCTACTGCGAACTACAGGCGCAAAGGTCATCCTATTATCAGGGACACCAACTCCTGAGTCTTACTCTCAGATGTATCATCAGGTGTATGGTATTCCAAACAACCCGTTCCATTTCTACAAGAACTTCTACAGATTCGCTGACCAAATGGTCTACAAGAGTCAGAAGAAGATAGGCACTCACACCATCAATGACTACAGCAAGGGCAAGGAGTCTATCATGAAGAGGATGCAGCCATACACAATCAGCTTCTCTCAGAAGGATGCTGGGTTCGTGGTTGATACACATGAGCGAGCGTTGTTTGTTAAGATGTGCGACCACACCTACGCCATGGCAAAGCAACTAAAAAAGGACCTAGTCCTGGAGGGCAAGGAGGAGGTTGTCCTTGCGGATACTGCAGTTAAGTTGATGGGTAAGCTACACCAAATGTATAGCGGAACCGTTAAGTTTGAAAGTGGGAATAGTATGGTCCTTGACTACAGCAAGGCTGAGTTTATCAAGGAGCGGTTCAAGGGTAAGAAGATAGGTATCTTCTACAAGTTCAAGGAAGAGCTGAATGCATTGAAGGCTGTCTTTGGAGATAGCCTATGCACTGAGCTCGACGACTTCAATGGCAGTGACAAGAATATTGCGTTGCAGATTGTAAGCGGTAGAGAGGGCATCAGTCTTCGTGAGGCTGACGCTCTAGTGTACTACAACATTGACTTCAGTGCGACATCGTACTGGCAGTCTAGAGATAGAATGACCACCAAGGATAGAAAAAAGAATGATGTATATTGGGTGTTCGCTGAAGGGGGTATTGAGACCCGTATTTACAAGGCCGTAATCAACAAGAAAGATTATACGCTGAAACATTTTAAAAAGGATTTCCTATGAAAGACCAAACGTTATTTGCAGATGGATTCAATGATGCCATAATTGGATTGAGTGAGGAGTGGATGGCTATCCCAAGGGTAGTATATTCTAAGGTTAAGATGGTTGATATACTTATTGAGGAGGGCATGTCTCACGAGGAGGCTGTTGAGTATCTAGAGTATAACGTATGGGGTGCTTACGTTGGAGAGGGTACGCCTGTTTGGGTTAACGATTTCAATGGCACGTCAAGAGATGAGGTTGAAGAACTACTTGAGATGCTAACCCCTGCTGATGACGCTGATTAGGAACGTAGACCATATAAATCAGCCCATTGATTTCACTGGGCTACAGAACGGTAAGCTACACCCTACAGATATTGATGCTGTACTAGAGTTTAACAACGAAGCTATCATATTCATGGAGCTGAAGGATGTAAAAAGCTCAGGCATACCTACTGGTCAGAGGTTGTTACTAGAAAGGCTGGTTGACTCTTGGCATACGCCAAAGGCCATTGCCATGTACATCGTACACAACCAACTGGGCAGCGCCCCAATTCAGCTACACCTCTGCAATGTTAAGTGTTACTACATGAAAGGGGCGTGGCATGATACGGACAAGAATGTTAAGGATGCATTGAATAGTTTGGGTATATTTTGGGATATAACTAAGCTTAAATTCTAGTATCTTAAAGGATGCGAGAACAGCAAATACAATCCAAACGAATTAAAGAACTCGAAGCCGAAGGGTACTATGTTATTAAACTAATAAAAACAAATAAGAATGGGATTCCTGACCTCATTGCAATACCTCCTGGTGCGGATATATTATTTTCTGAAATCAAAACAAAAAATGGAAGACTTTCAAAACTCCAAGAATACAGACTCAAAGAACTCGAAAGCCACGGGTGCCGAACAGAAGTTTATGGTAGAGATTAGTGATTTCATTGTAGAGAAAATGATTAAGTTTCCAAGAAAGGTTAGGGTTTCTGCTATGAAACTTGTAGCTTCGAACATCGGTCACTTTGATGTCACCGAAGACCCTGAGAAGGTAGGATTTCTTGTTAGAAATGATGACGACAATGATGTGTTTATGGAGATGGAATATTATAATGATGGGACTGACCCGTTCTTTATAATGGACATCGATGAGATTTCATCAGATGAATACCTTGATTACTTTAACCTAAATAAAATTATATATGAAATCGACCAGGACAGAGACATTCGAAGCAGTGAGGAATCAGATTGCTGAAGTAAACAATCTTAGTGTAGAAAGTCTATTAAGCAAGACAAGGAAGCATGAGCTGGTTCGAGTCAGATGTATGTCGTATAATATTCTATACTACAGGTATGGCGCTAATCTTTCTGAGATAGCAAGGCTGTTCAATAGGCATCACGCCACAGTGATACATGGCATGGAAACACACAAAAGTTTATTGGCTACTGACGAGACCTATGTAAGCGACTATGGCCATACAGATAGTATAGTTCAAAGTGAGCAGGTGACAAGCTCAAGAAACAGGGCCATAAGTATACTAGAATCATTAGAATCGTTCACAACAATAGGCAAAAAAATAGTGTTTGTTGAAAAGTTGCTGGAATCTTTTGACAATAAGTCAATAAATTGTGGTAATGAATCAGAACATAGAGTCTAAAATTGACAAGATAGTCGGATATAAGACTTGGTCTGACAGGCAAAAGATAGATGCGCTGTTAGAAATGGATTGTATCATGTATACAAATCTAGGCCTCGATTCCACAAAAGAAGAAATCAGAAGCGTCAAGGTTGCGTCCAGGAAAATATACAGGGGCGTTGGTAGGGTGGACAAAACTTTAGGCGATACTATGGTTAGGGCAATGGATAAGTAATGATACGACACGCACACAGGTTTCTACACATATTGACAACGATGGAAGAGCTTCATGACCTTGTCAACGAGCTGTACGAAGCCTGGGCGGACGAAGACTGTGAGGCGGTTGAGGTGCTCTGTGCTAAGATTACCGACATACTGAAATCCATTGAAAATGACTGAAGTTAGACCTAGACTTAGGGGGCAAAAGTTAGCCGCCTATAACAACCTTACAAGTAACGAGAAGCGTTTGCTAATCGTGGGCGATATCCATGAACCTTTCTGTCTACCAGGATACCTTGACTTCTGTGTAGAGACTTATCAAAAATTTAACTGCAACGCAGTCCACTTCTGCGGGGACATCATCGATAATCACTATGCCTCATACCATGAGACAGACCCCAATGGTCTATCAGGTGGGATGGAGCTTGACTTTGCGATAGAGAAAGTTCAGCAGTGGAGCAAGGCGTTTAAGAAGGCGACGGTTTGTGTGGGCAACCATGACAGGCTCATAGCCCGCAAGGCCTTCTCATCTAACATACCCAAGGCTTGGATTAAATCCTACAATGAAGTGCTTGGCACTAACTGGGATTGGCAGCCACGATTTGTAATTGATGGCGTACAATACGTGCACGGGGAGGGAGGAACCGCCCGTACTAGGGTGAAGAACGATATGATTAGTTGCGTACAAGGGCATATACATACACAGTGCTATGTCGAGCATATGTGTGGTCAGGATAAAAATATTTTCGCTATGCAGGTGGGATGTGGCATAGATAGGGAAAGTTATTCCCAAGCCTATGCTCGCAACTATAAGAAGCCTGCCATCGCCTGTGGCGTTGTCATTGGAGGGCACACTGCCATCAATGTTATGATGGGTGATTAGTCTAAGGTATTTCCGATACTGTGTTGGCCTACATAAGGAGCTACAGGTGGCACTAACTCATTCCATTCTCCTGAGAAAGTTCCAAGCTCAGTTAAGTTTGAGTGAGGGCTCTTCCAGAAGTCTTCTCCTCTATCAGGGTCTCCGTAAAGGAACTCGTACATTTCAAGACTAAGCTCACCATCAGCTCTAACTTCAGCACTTTCCGTATCGGCATAGTCATGAAGCATATAGCCATATGGCGTTAGGGACTTTACCTCATCCATGGTTAATGTTTCATTGTCAGCCTTG
>TARA_R100001480_G_scaffold154554_1_pt1 | contig 10625 bp, 10 predicted proteins | sample TARA_R100001480 | Tara Oceans TARA_R100001480 (sample SAMEA2622212) | marine metagenome | biome: marine biome (ENVO:00000447); feature: mesopelagic zone (ENVO:00000213) & marine oxygen minimum zone (ENVO:01000065); material: "saline water (ENVO:00002010), including plankton... | reverse complement strand
ACCTTGGTAACAGACAGATCCGCTGGACCAAATACAGCATCTTCTTTCAAAGTAAATACGGTTTCACTTTTGGCTTGCTTTTGAATCAATGTAGTGTTTTCTAGATACGAGTAGTCGATACCATAAAAGAAGTCAAAGCCATTGTCACCATATGACATAATACGAAGTTCTACACTATAGTATCTAACCTTAACGCTGTTTTCGTTTGAGTTGTACCATGCGCTTTCCCACTGATGACCATTGTGTGTTGTGTTTGTTACAGTAAGAGTTAAAACGTCATCTACACTAGTTATTATTCCTGACTGACCCCAAAAAGAACTAGAACTCATAACCTGGAGTGGACCCAACTTGTTTGTTTTTGCATCCAATGCCGGTGTCCAGTTTGGGTCATTACCCAGTAGAAAGTATCCATTGACAGTCGTAGACATCGCAGACCAATAACTGTTTGTAGGATCTTCTAGGTCTGTACGTATCGACCACAGTGGTGTCTGAGGTGTTAAATGTAAAACATATCCGAAGTCTGGTGTTGTGCTATCATCAGTTGGTAAATGCAGCCAGACTTCTTTTTCTCGATATGAGTATGCAGCAATAGCCTTGTGCATCATCGAACGATTTACTCTACGCAACAGTTTGTCAATGGGCTTACTAATCTTTTGCATGCTGATCGATGCACCACCGTTAAGACCACCTGAGAGCATCCACACGCCTTGTTCGTTGATAAAGACAACACCCAACTGTGGTATAACCACAACTGCTTTGCTGGCTACTGTGCCAAGCGTGTTAGTGATGGTGCTGATGTTGTAACTTTCAGTATCAAAACTTATAATATTTATAGCCGTTTCACGAAATACAATAAGATTATTATAAAAGGCTACAAGTTGAGTAATGTCACCACCAGTCTGATTGCCCAGATCAAAGTATGCTAGAGCACCAAACTGTTCAAATATGCCTCTATCAGAATAGATTATACGACTACCAGCGGCCAGCCATAGTCTATTGTCCCATACTTCACCAAACTTCCAATCTGTGGTGATTGGTGTACTTGCCGTAAACGATGGTGCTTGATCAACCAAAAACCTGTCTGGCGTAGCATCTATAAAAAATCGACTAGAGTTTTCGTTAATTTGTGTAACAAAATAGTACAACTCTCCGTTTGTGGCTATGTCTTTAGTGCGATAAATCCGTCTTGCCACTACACCTTCTTGACCTATTGGCAAGTCAAGCGCAACACCGTACCTTTTATTTTGTTCGTTTGGTATCGACCATGATACACTTTGTGCTGCACTTAATGGCGACTCTGCACCTAGGTCTGAAATCATTGTCATTTTAAAGTTGTATGTATATTGTTCATTTTGTGATACATCACCCAGACCATACTGAGATACCTTATTAAAAGCAACAGCAGCACCACCAGCTAACACCTTATTGTTTTGATAATCAGTATTTACATCTAATGGATCGCAACTTGGAGTCTGCAATACAAAACCAAAGTCTCGATAGACTTGATCACCACTAAACAGTATTGCACGGTCCCGTCCGTTTATAATCAACAGATGTTGCCCCAAGTTCACAAACTGACTACCGACATCGCCTAGTTTGGGTATGTACCGATTACTATCAATAGTTACTAGGTCATTCTCATAGAAGTTACCTGTATACGTTGCTCCTTGTCCTTTGTTTCCAATAGCGTAGTACAGTCGCCCTGACTGCTCAACAAAAGTGTAGATGTCATTCGTGCCTTGTCTTTTCCATTGATATACCGCGTCAACCTTATCAGTAAAATATCTTTGTCCTATAGTACCAGTAGCTGTCAAAGTTGACGGTATATGCCACCAAGATTCAAAACCAACATTTGCTTTCCAACCACCCTCAGAAACGTATCTACAGTTGTTTACAATGTTAGCATCGCCCATAGATGGTATCAACACTTGGTTAATACCACCGCATGGCACGTATCTTTTAAACCTTTGCGGCTTCATGTAAGTCTCCTTAATGAGGTACCATCGTATGTTGGTCTACCGTGCGCAATTTGAAACCGTCCTCGTACCACACGCTGGTCTATTTTATCAACATATCTTTTAGCCAGGTTGTTTATTTCTTTCATGTATTTACGTTCATATGTAGATGCCAAGCCTTGCTGACCTAACTTTAGATAGATGTCTTCCAATGCTTTGTACACGATTAGTTGATGAAACTCATATGGCATCTGTGGTACATCTGTAGACAGTAACATATCTTTTGGTTTTATCATGTAGCGCATCACCATCTCTCGAACATAATCGTGAAATACAGTGATTGTTTCACCTACCCGCTTTTGTTCAACTTCAAAATCAAAACCAACTGGTCGAGGATACGGTCTAATTTGCTGATGGTTACCGTCAATTTCTATGTATCGCTCCGAACCATTGTCAAGTTGATTCGGGTAAACAATGTCATAGAATGAATTTACATCTTCAACAACTACTTTTTCTAGGTAGGAGGATTCATTTCTATTATCACCACCATTAATAACATACAGCCAACATGGTAAACCTTTACGTTCACCAGTATTTCTATCAAAGTTTTTGTTCCAACAAATAACTTTTCGAAAACCTTCCCATTGAGTTGGTTGTTGGTCTTTGTCATTCACAGTGTCTGCGACAATTCTTAAGTCATCCCAGCCCTGGAATATAAGGCGCATTTTTTTGTTGTCTTCACGCACCTTAAATATTAATGGTTCCGACAATGCTCCTACTTTTCCATCTTTTAAAAACGCCCAAGCAAACTCATAATACGTATTGCCTTGGAACAAACCAGTTGCCTCTTCATCAATAACTAGCTGTTCTGCAGGAGCAATATGTTTAGTGGGGCTTGTTATGTATGCCTCTGCGTACGACTGAGTGTAGTCAACCCTTAAGTCAACGTCTTCCTCTCGTCTTGGTAAAATGGCGGTTGACTTACCATATGGATTTTGCGAACCACTTACACTTACGTATGGATAGTCACGATGCCCTAGATATAGTAGTTCTAAACAGTTTTCTGGAAGGTCATACCATCGTTTTTTAATTTTCCATTTTATATTAGTGGTGGTGGTTGTACCTTCAAAAGGACTTACTAACAACAAGGTTTTCAAGTCTATAACTTTAGATATGGTATATTCCATATTGTCTATTTCTATTGGTTGTCCTTCCCAGATGTCTGGATCGTGTAATCGATCCATATTAGCAACAAAGGTAACTTTACGCTCTCCTTTGTTTACGGACAAAGTTACATTATTGCCACCATTGTTTTCTGTATCTGTTGTGGCTGTAATGTCAGTATGCAATCGCATAGTGCTCAGTTTTGTACTAAAGTTCCAACGCTTCATAGTCCAAATACAATAGTATGCATCGTTTAACAGTTCATCTAATTGGTTGTTAAACTGTGCTAGTTCTGGACTATAGTCTGTGATGTTTTTAACTTTCTGTCTCAACGCTTTTAAATTTGCCATAGGTCACCATACGAAAAAAGGGATGGGCGAAACACCCACCCCTTCGGCTTAATAGAAAATCTAACTTAGAACTGCTTGATTACAAACACGGGTGCTTTGTTAGCAGCAGCAGTTTCAAGTGCAAATCCGATAACAGGAACAGTGTCCCCAGCAACATATGCATCTGAACGCCCAGCAACACCTGATGTACTAAGACCGCTGCCCTTTGCAACACCGGTAAGTACATTTGCATCTGCATGCAAACCAGCAATGGTGACGTCAACTGATTCACCAGCATCCGCAGCGGCTTCAAGAGCAAAGCCTACTACGCAACGCTTTGTTACATCAGCACCATCAGCGGGAATGATTGTAATTGCCTTTTCACCGTTAGCAGTTTTGCTAAGGTCAAGACATACCAAATCATTTGCAGCAATAGCGGCACCAGAAATGAAGGTTTCGATTTGACGACGATTCATCGCTTCGATTCCAACTGCAACTGTACCACCAGATGGTAATGCGTTGTATTGAGAAGTTTCCAAGTATTGGATAATGTTTTGTGTAGCCATGATAAACCTCCTTAGAAAGTGTCTGCGTCAAAGAGAACACCACAAGAACCGAGGTGGTCTGCAATCAATTGCATTTTAACATACAATTGGGCAGCCCGTGCAGTAGTTCCAGAAATGTGCTCGAAAGGTGAAACAGCGAAGTCAGCATCTCTGTGCATGCACAACTTAACACCGTCAAAGTTCAGGAAGTAACCAGACAATGGTGCGTTACCAAAGTCAGCGGAGTTGTAACTAAAACCAAGTTCAAGGTCTTGTTCACATACAGCACCACCAAAAGCAAGTTGCATACGTCCACCATCTAATGTGGTTTCGTTGATGTAACGCTCTTGTTGGAACATAGCACGACGATAGTTAGCCATTGCTGCTTCAGACAACAACACACATTGAATCTCACCCATGTGAGTTACAGTGTTTGCTTGAATTGCCATTTGTTGCATTCCAAGTATACCGTTTGTACCAAAAGCACCTTGAATGTCAGCAACCTGGTTCAACCAACCGTTTACTGGATAGGTTGTCTTAGAGATACCACCGACAGTGTTGTTTTGGTTTGCCTTAGTTTCTGCTTCCAAAAATCCACCAGCAACGTCACCGTTCAAAGTGTTTACAGTGGTCAAAACAGTTGAACTACCAGCAAGAATCTGCTTGTTAAGTTCACGTCGAAGCATACCCATTACTGAGCGCATACGGGCTTCAACAATCTTTACGATTGCCTTCTCGCCTTTGTTTTCCAACTCTTCTTTTTTGGTGATTACGATAGGTGCAGCAAAGTCAGCCCACTCATAAATAGCAGGTTGCAATACGTCTTTGACAGCAAGGTTTACTGCTTCGTATCCAGTAGGAAGGTTAGTGATTTGAGAGTGTTCAGCAATACTGAGAGGACGTTGGATTTTAATACCACCATCTTCATACTCAATACCGTTGTAACGTTTAGCGTGGTCAAGAAATGCCACTTTTTGAAATAGTTCGTCAACTTCGCCATCACGGATGGAATACAAGGTTGACGATAGCAAATCATTCGAAATAGCCATTGTTTTACCTATAATGTTTAGTTTATGTAGTTTCGCCTAAACCGTATTCCTGTGGAATGGTTGTTGTTTGAGTGCTCGATAGAGTTCATTCAACATAGGCATTTTAAATTGTTTATGCACCGTTGTCAACTCTAGGCAAGTAGTCCAGCCTTGAACTGTTTAACAAATTCGTATAAATAGTCACCAGGGCATTCGGTTGTCCCGCAGTCTTGATGACCATACACGTCACTTCGTTCTAGATTATATTCTTCCAAAAGCATTTTTATTTTACCCCACAACGATTGTAACTGTTGTGTATTAGGGGGTTCAACAGACGTATTTCCCGTAACACAAATGCCAATACTACCCTTGTTGTGACCTTTGCAGTGTGCACCCGTTTTGTTTACATGGCGACCAGATACCACTTCACCGTTACCCAGAACGATGTAATGGTACCCAATGTCTGACCAACCATTGCCATTGACATGCCAATCATATATCTGTTCTTTTGTTGTAGACTGCGGAGAAGCAGAATGATGTACAATAATTTTGTTTACGTTGCGCTTACCTTTTGGCATGACATCCTCTACTTTTTAGCCTTAAGTGATTTGTGATATTGGAAGGCTTCCCATGCATCACGAAACTTTGGGGTGCCACTAGGAGTCACTGATTTGCCACCAGATGTTTTACGGAATGTCTCGCGCCTTGAAGACTTTTGTTTTGCTACCTGAGCACGCTCTACCTTAAGTTTTTCAGCATCTACTTTGGCTTTTACAATATAGAAGGCATCCTCTAGCCGTAACTCTGGTCTATCCTGTAGCATTTGCGCAACTGGTAACCTATAGTCGTCATGCATTAGTTCTGGATTATCACTTTTAAACTGTTCAAGTTGCATACGACGCTGTTTCATCTGCATCTCTTCTTGAGCGGGCTTCATCATTTCCTGAAGCATTTTAGCAGCCTGACGTTTAATCTCAGCTTGCATACCCTCTGTAGTGTAGATGTCGTATTCTTCTTCCTTGGCCAACTCTTCTTCAGCACGTTTAAGAAAGGGGTTGTTGACAGCATGGTCTTGTTGACGATGCAACTCAGCTCTTTCTGCCTCCAATGCTCTGCGCATTTCTGCCAACTCTTGCGTCTTTTGAGTGTAACTAGAACGTATATTAGCAACATGTTTTCGAACATCTTCTGGTATGTGTTGCATCCATTCATGCAAAGGCTTCATACCTTTGTGGTTGGCATCTTCTGTAAACTCTTCGTAGTCTTCTTCATTGAGCCCCAACAGTTCCTCAATGGTCATCAGTTCTACTTTTTCATCATCACCATCAACCCCATCGACATCATCAACATTAGTTGTGTCATCAGTTTCTTCAGTTTCAACTGCTTCAGTTGTTTCAGGGGTTTCAGGGGTTTCTACGTTTTCAACAGTCTCCGCACCGGAGGTAGTGTCATTCATTTTCATTTCCTTTTGCTCATGCCTTTTTTGGGCATAGTTTTCTTACGCTTGGCTGCTCTTACTTTTGCCATCTTAGACGACTTAGCACTTTTAGCCTTTTTTGCTGCTGCTTTTCCTTTGGCTGTGTATGGGAATTTTTTTCCGTTTACTTTTGGCATTACATTCTCTCCATGAATAGTGTATCGACATCCTCTGGTAGCATGTCTTCGGTTGTAGTTTCATCATCAACCATCTCTTCACCGTCTTCAGGTTCATCGACTGGTTGTGATTTTAAAAATCTATCATATTGTTTGTCAGATGCTAGTTTATTAATTTTACCAGCAAGTATCATTAAGTTACTGTCCGATGATATGTTTTCGAAGTCAAAACTAAACTCTTCGTCTACAATACCACGCTCCACAGCCTCGTCTGTGGCACCTTGGAACATAGCCAAGACGCGTACAAAGTCTGTTGGAAACCTTGTAATGTCACCTTCAAACGACGGATAGTCTGGTGTTTGACCAAACTTGGGCAACAAACGATTTGTTGCTTTGACCAAGTTATTCAATGCCTTAGCACTAAATCGACCCTCTGGTGCCATTTGCGCAAACGCGACTTCTTCTTCTTGTTGCGCTGAATTTAACTCAGCGTCTAACATCTCTTCATTCACTTTTCCCCCATGTTTCATCCAATTTACCACTGACTGCATCAGCTGCAGGAAACGCTGCCACCACGGCTTCTTCTTTTGTTTTACCACTTTTCAAAGCCTCCGTGTATGTTTCTATACTTTTATCTTGTGCAGATACGCGTCTTTTTTGTGTTTCTACTGCGGTATCCCACCTGTCTTTGGGCAAATCAGCCTCACAAACAAATCCTTTACTCTCCATAATTTTTTGTTCCGTGTGCTGATTTGCCACGTGTTTACCCAAAGCCTTAGAAAAATATCCGTTGGCTCCATGCTTGCCAGTCCCTGCCCAACTACTATGAGAACCTGGTGCCATTAACACACGGTGCAACTTGCCACCACAACCAGATTCGTACGTGTCAGCACCACAAATACGTGGTGCGCAGTTGTTTTGTATGTCTGAAAACGACACTATCTCTTCGTGTGTTTTGTCACATGCTTGGCATCGGTAGGTGTATAAAGGCATTATTGTCTCTGTGAGTTAAGCATATTGACAAGTTGGGCAGATGGTAGTTCGCCTTGGGCACCTATTTCGCCTGGTGTGGTCTGCATTTGATCTGGTGAAGCACCGCCCATACCTTGTGGTGGTGCTGGTGGTGCTGGAGGTTGCTCCATAAACGAATCTGGTAAGTCGTAGATTCTAATCAATTCTTCTTTAATCTTTTCTACAGGAACGCCCAACTGTGTAAGTACTGGAAGCAACTGTACTAGATTTGTTCTTTTTAGTGCTTCAGACAGTGGAGTGCTACTTTGGTCCAATGCCACAATCTTAAATTTTGCATCTAAGTCTGGCACAGTAATAATCTTTGGTAGACCGTCTACCTCAATAACCGCCTGTTCTTTATCCTCTGCCAACAAAGATATAATACGCAAGTACGTTAAAGCAATTAGTTCTATGGCATTGTCCCTTTCTCTTGCCAACTTACCAATTTCTGATGCGGAATACTGAGCAAGGGCAGTCACCTCAGTCGCCGTCGCTTTTGTCGCTTCCCCTCGACTGAACGGTGCCAAGATGCTGCCGCGGTTTATATCTTGCTCTATGTAATTTAAGTATCTGTCAAAGTTACCAGACAAAGGTTCAACTCCGACTGAACGTATAATCCCATCTAATACTGGTTCATCTACGGCAATCATTGCCCCGTCAACACCTGCCGTAATCTTAGCCAATGCCTCTTCATCCAAAGCACCTTCTTTGTACAAGTATTGCCTAGAATCTCTACGTACGGAATTGGCCCAATACGTTCGCAATATGTTCTTTTCATAAAACTGGTCATACACTCTAGATACCGCCGACAATCCACACATAGGCTTCTCTGGTTTGCGTGCATAATAAAGTGGACACAACGGACTCAATGGACGATCATCGTATGTCCTGATTGGTATGTCGCTTTTCTCTAGTAGTTCTCCACCATCTTTGTAATTTGCACTCCAAAAATACAGTTTGTCATATGCCAGATCATAAAACTCTACTATCTGCACATACAAATAATCATTGGGCAAGTCCTCACTCACTCCAGTATATTTTTCCTGTGGTGTAAAATAATCCACCTTCGGTATGGGTGTAAACTTTTTCGCACCAAACCGTTGCCTTACCTCTGGCATCGGCAAGTAATACACATGCGCCATAAACCTCTGCTCATACCAACTGCTCGCATCCATATCTACAATAACTTCCCAGCACGGAATCGCACGAATGGATACCTTTTCAAGCATATCCGTGCTATCCGTAGGGGATAGTTTGAGGAATGAAGCAGGATAAATAAGGGCTAGTCTTGATGCAATCTCTAGTTGCTCTCTCTTGTCAAACAAAAAACGATTGACAACAGCCTCAGCCATCTTTGCATTACCTTCTATGATTGATGCATCTTTCGCCACAACAACAGCAGGGTTGCGAGAAAACAAACTAGCAATAAAGCCCTCAACGTAGCTGAAGCAGTCGGCGGTTTCAACTCTAACCATTGTGTCATCCATATACTCTGACTGCCAAAAACGATTTTCATAAACATCTCGATACCTTTTCATTTCTGCGCGTTGATCATCCCAAAAATGATTGTGTTCATCCAATACCGTACGGATTAATGACACTGCCTCTCTATTGGTTCTCATTGCTCTTCTCCCTAGCACCACCACCACTACTATACACCACTACACTACCATCTGCATTCATTACTTCAAACTCTTCATACAAACTCTTGTACTGGTCTACTAACGACTTGGGGATCCATACCACAAACTTATACTCTCCAACCCTGTACGTCAACCTAACCAACTCAAGCTCCTCACTACCATTACACTTACATGGATACAAATTACATATCGGACACACGCTTAATGGCTTACCATCCATCAGTATCTCCTATGCAAATGTGGACTGACACCACTGCTTCGCAATGACTGCTCTGCCTTTTGACTTATAATCCACTCTGGTAAAAATGCACTCTGTTTTATTTTTACACTATTCAAACACCAATATGCCAATGCCATTGCCATTGCACTGTCACAGTGACTTTCTACATCTTCACCAAACCTTAATATACCTTTCTCGTCTACTGTAATACTACGCAACTCTGTCATTGTTACATTGTCTATTAACCGTATCGCACCAGTCTGTATCCCCTTCTTCAAATTCTCAAACAACAACGGCTTACTCCTACTCGTTGTCAAAAAGTCCTTACCAGTATGCGCGTCCTTCCACAACCTATAAAAACCCTGGTGCACCAATTCCTGTATCGTCGCCAGACCATAGTTGTTGCTCTCTACCAATGTCAATGCGTTGTTGTACGTAACACTCATGTCATATATGTAGTCTGCTAATTGCACTGGACTTACCGTATTGGACCTGTAAATACAGACTGGCTGTAACGTCATCCTAGATACACAAAACACTACAGCATAGTCCCTACCTACACCACCACTAACATCTACCCCTATCGCATATGTGTCGTCTGCATTTGGCTCCTCAAACGTTACCCACTCTGTTGGATTTACAGTCAATACATCTACATTCTCAAAGTCATCATACGTAAAATATGTATTGCCACTTATACGATACGCTTCATCCAAGGTCATCGGATATTCTCGTATAAACTTTTCCCATCCTAGTTTACTTATCTTCTCCCTCCTCCATGCAAACTGACCTAACGTTAAACCAAAGTCCTCTTGTAGTTTTGTCTCTTCGTCCGTTAGTGTGATTGGTATGTCATCCATACAGTACTCTACATGCTTATACCATGGAAAGAATAGATAGTTCCAATCTGCCTCTCCTATCTGACTTTTGTGTATCTCCTTCCACAATGCATCGTTGTAATAATTAGCCGTACTCTCTATTACCAACTGACCATCATTCAATGCACTGATTGCAGTAGCCTTGAGTTCCTCTGGATTCTCTGCAAATGCATACTCCGATATATGCAGCATGCTACAAGTCTGAGATCTCAATCCACCTGCTTGTGTTGCTGCGGCTGCTATAATACGTCCTCCATTC
>TARA_R100001480_G_scaffold56564_4_pt1 | contig 10648 bp, 8 predicted proteins | sample TARA_R100001480 | Tara Oceans TARA_R100001480 (sample SAMEA2622212) | marine metagenome | biome: marine biome (ENVO:00000447); feature: mesopelagic zone (ENVO:00000213) & marine oxygen minimum zone (ENVO:01000065); material: "saline water (ENVO:00002010), including plankton... | reverse complement strand
ACCTTGTTTTGCATTACTAAATGTAAATGTTGCATTACCACTAGCTGTTGCTGTAAATGTTGTGGCTGCACTAAAATCTAATGCAAAAGATGTATTACTACCTAATGCAGATAATGCAGTATATCTATTTTCTAATTTATCGTGTGTAATATTATCATTTGCTATTTTTGCAGTAGTTACATTTAAATCAACAATTTTTGCAGTTTGTACTGAATCGGTAGCCAACATTGTAGCTGATACTGAACCTGTATCTCCTGTCCCTATTAAATTACCTGATGCAGTTGGTAATACTAATACTGCACTACTTGCTGCACTATGCGGTGCTGCTTTTAATGTTTGATAGTGTGCGTTACTAACTTCACAATAAAACCTCATTTCTGCTACATTACCAGTATTAGATCTTATTTGTACGCTTCCGTCATTTATTGTTACACCGCCTGTGCTACCATTACCGCCTATTGTAAATGCGTTTGGCGTACTTGATGATAAACTTAAAGTTACATCACCAGTTCCTGCAGATGCAGTTATACCGTCACCACCTGTAATACTTTCTACTACATTACTTAAATTAACTGCTACAAGGTGCATAACCTCAATACTTGTACCATTAGGTACGTTAGTATCAAACGTTAAAGTTGTACCTGATACAGTATATGAGCTGTGTAGTTGATAAACACCATCAAAATATACTAATAATTCGTTTTCGCTACTTGCACTATTGCTTAATGTATATGCTGCTGTACTACCGTTACCAGTGTATGTATCAATTGCTATTGTATTAGCACCTGCTGTTGCAGATATTGTTAAAGTATCAGTTCCAGCGTTTGTTGTTAAACTTACATTACTACCAGCGGCAATAGTAAGCGTATCATTTGTGCTATCAGCAGCTATTGTAGTTTGACCTGATACAGCAATATTACCAAAAGCATTATCACCAGTTGCAGTATTTGCTATGGTAATACTACCATCAGCGTTTGTAATACCAATACCTGTACCTGCTGTAAGTGTTGCATTTTCAAAATAACTATTTGTGTTATCATAAATCATTAAATGTCCTGCCGCAGGTGATGTTAAATTAACATCTGTTAAATTATTTAACCCTGAATCTAAACTAAATGTAGTTGAAGATAAACTTAAACCTGTACCAGCTGTATAAGTTGTATTAGTGTCAGTAGATGCAATAGTTATTGCGCCATCTGCATTTGTTATAGTAACGTTACTACCAGCAGTTAATACTGCATTTTCAAATATTGAATTTGTATTGTCATATATTAATACGTGTCCTGCTGCTGGATTTGTTATTGTTACGTCAGTTAAGTTGTTTAAACCTGCATTTAAGCTAAAAGTTGTTCCGCCTAATGCTAAACCAGTTCCTGCACTATACGTTGTGTTTGTATCTGTAGCTGCAAAAGTTATTGTATCAGAACCTGCTGCTGTTGTAATTGTCATATTACTACCAGCTGCTAAAGTCAAAGTATCTGTTGCACTATCTGCTACAACATCAGATTGACCGCTTACTGATATTGTTTTAAATGAATCAGTTTGTGTGTCAGTAGCTGCTATTGTAAATGTAGGGTATGTTCCGCTAACTGTTACATTACTACCTGCGTTTAAAGCTACCGTTTGATCTGGTGCGCTGTTAGTAATTGTAAAATTAGGGTATGTTCCTGATGTTGTTATGCCAGTACCGCCTGTTAAAGCAACAGTTTGGTCTGGTGCATTATTAGCTATCGTAAGTGTGCCGTTTGCGTCATCATACGTTTTTGTAATCCCTGTTCCTGCTTGTATAAGTGTATTTGCTTGATCGTCAACACGCTCAGCAGTATAATATAAATTATTACTCCCCTCACTTACAGAATCTGTGTCAAAACTTATATTTGCGCTACCGTCAAAAGCTGTTCCGTTGATTGTTCTTGGTGTTGCAAGTGTAGCAGCAGTAGATGCAGCGATCCCTAATCCATCTACATATGATTTAGTTATATGGGCTTGTACTTCTGACTGACTTGGACCTGTATATGTAATAACCCCAGTAGAATTATTATATGCTAGAGAACCATCACCACCTGAATCTGTTACGCTAATTAAACCTCTAACGTCACTGTCCGAAGCTCCTGTGTAAGTAAAGACACCACTTGAATTATTATAACTAAAACTACCTAGACCGCCTGCATCTGTAGCTGATAAATCTGTTAAAGCAATACCTGAACCACTGTTACCAATAGTAAAATTTGGATACGTACCACTTACTGTTATACCTGACCCAGCTGATAAAGCAACTGTTTGGTCAGGCGCACTATTTGTTATTGTAAAGTTAGGGTACGTACCGCTAGTTGTGATACCTGTACCCCCAGTTAGTGCCACTGTTTGATCCGGGGCATTGTTTGCTATCGTTAATGTCCCAGCAGTATCGTCATATGTTTTTGTAATACCTGTGCCAGCTTGAATTAATGTATTAGCTTGGTCATCTACTCTTTCTGCTGTATAATATAAAAAACTAGCATTTTCTGTTATGTTAGAGGTGTCTAGTGAAATATTTGCTGTGCCGTCAAAAGATACTCCTGCAATAGTACGTGCTGTCTGTAAAGCTGTTGCCGTTGCTGCATTACCAGTTGTACTGCCTGAACTCCCACTTACATTACCTGTTACATTTCCAGTAACATTACCAACTAAATTACCAGTGATTGCACCACTTGCTGATATTGTACCTACAGATATATTTGGCGTACCTGTTAAATTAGATGCTAAACTTGCTGTACCTGATAAATTTCCAGTTACGTTTCCTGTAAGAGGACCTGCAAAAGCATTTGCTGTGATTGTGCCTGTTGCTGTAAGTGCGCCTGCTGTATTTAAACTAATACCTGACGAATTACCTGCACCATCTGTTATTGATTGTAAGGAAGCAGCCAAAGTGCCATTATCACCAACCTTTAAAAGCGACGTATATGTACTGCTTATAGAATTACCTGTTAGACTTGCCATTTTTTAATTTTTTTTTTATATACTCTTTTAATTTTATAATATTTATCTTTTTTACTTTGTACCTTTTCATAAAACCCAACCGTTAAATAAATTATCTTTATCTGGATAAACATCTTCGTTTACATTTGTATTATACTCTGGAAAATGTGTACTATTAAAACTTAAATAGTCAATCATTCTTCTTATATAATATTCTGCAAACTCACGCTCTTTATTTACTAAATAATCTACTTCGTTTTTTGTAACACTTTCTGCATTTTCGCTTATATGTTTAAAAACTCCTGCGTTCTTAACTTGGTATGCAGCAAATGGTAGATAATCCATCATTGCAAAATGTATTAATGCAGGTTGTACATAACTATTAACAAGTGTTAAATAATGCCCTGTTAAATTATCGTTAGTTATTTTTGTTTCTAATGCTTGGTATAGTTTTGTTCCTAAAAAGTTTTGTATATGTATTTCTTGTGCTATTTTCATATACGGTAACAATTTATCAACATCAACATTCCCATCAATAATTGTATTCTTTTTTAATGTACTTACTTTTATAAATAATACTTGTGCCATTATTAAAATGCTTTACCTTTCGGTGTTGTAAAATCTTTTTTCTTCTTAAACCCTCTATTTTTTTGATCTCTTGTTCTTTGCGCTACTTTTTTTTCATTAACCTCTGGTGTAAACCCTTCACGCTTTGCTTCATTAACACTAATTTCTGATCTAGGGTTTTTAGCATCAGGTGTAACTGTTTTAGCCATATAAACTCTACGTTCCCAAAAATGCCTACAAGAACCACCGCCTTTATATAACCAAATATCATAAGTGTTTGCACCGCCTTCACCCCATCCAGGATTTACCGCTTTTGAACTCATTTGTAATATATCTTCTTTACGGTATATTTTACCTGCATCAACCATATCTTTACAAAACTCCCTGCTTTCGTCATCATATTTTGCAGGTGCATACGCATACCTTACTTTAAATTTATAACCTTTGTTGTTAGTACCGTCTTGCTCACTTTTTGCATTTGACCTAGCTGTACCTTGACTTACGTCAGATAACATTAGTTTTTCATTAAGTTCTTCATCTTTATCATAATCTACTGGTGCAGATTCTTGTAATTCCCAGTTTTCTAAATCCTCATCTTCACCTAACTCAATAAATTCTTGTAGTGCTGTTTTAACAGTTGATAATTCTGCTTTATCTTCTAAGTCAACACCAGTTTCCTCTTCCCTTGTTTCATCATCTACAATATTACCGTCTAAGTCAGTAAACTCTAACGGTTGTAACGTTGTAAAGTATAGGTTTAGTGAAATATCGTTATATGCTAATATTTTATCAAGTGCATCTAATATATATTCTTGTTGTACCCTTATTACCATATTGTCAAATAATATACTAGCTTGTTTAAGCTCATCTGCGTTACTTCCTAAGCCATTATTTTGCGTTCTAATACCTAATAATAGTGGCGATGATAATCTATGTCCTACAAGTATTTTATTTGTAGCTTCATCACTTAAAAATTGGTATTGGTTGTGTGCGTCTGATAATTGTACAGGGTCAATAGTTGCTGCACTCTCTGCGTTATCATTAAATGCTAATATAAATTTACCTGCATTACTACTTCCGCTAAACTTTTCATATATACGCCTTTCAATTAATTCTCTAGCTTCTTCATCAGGTGTACCGTTGTTAAAATTCAATAACATTGAAGGACTCATACCATTTTGTATATTATTAATATGGTAGTTAGCAACTTCTGCTTCTAACTCACAATAAGGTAACGCACCTTGATATGTTACAGGTGTATAATAAAAATAACCTGCTCTATATGGTTTTATACATAATATTTCAATAGCACTGTTTGTACTTTTGCCAAATGCTGGAATCCTTGTTAATTTATCCCTGTTTGTGTATTTAGCCCAGTCGTGAAAATAATAAAAACCTTTTATATCACCTTTTTTGTCAGCTTTTTCTGCCCTTAGTGTTTGTACTGGAAAATGTTCTACTTTTACAATTTTACTACGATCTACATTATAATATACTTGCATTGTAGCTTGACCTAATAAATAAAAGTCAGCGCATATTTTTTTAATGTCATCTTTTTTAAATAAAGTAACCATTTCTGCATACTCCATAGGTTTTTTATCACTATTAGTAGCATTTAACCCTTTACCATAAATCATTTCAGTAATACCATTAATAATTGCGTTATTAGTTGGGCTACCTTGATACTGGTCTATTAAATATTGGTAATAATCGTTATCTTCACCGTACGATACAAAATCTTTGTTTTTTGTTTCTGTAATTTTAGGTGAGGTGTACGTACTTAAATTAACTATTTTTATATTACTCATTAGCTTATTATTATATAATCATCGCTAGGATAACTTGTTGTTTGTGTATATTCTCCGTTATTAATATCGTAATAACTGTTTTCAGATTGGTCAATTGTTTGGTCCGTACAAAATATTTTATCTAAATATATAGTTGTTTCTGTAGATGTAACTGATTCCCAATTATCTGTTGCTGCTTCCCACTGTGTAGTAAATGTATCCCAATTTGCTCCTAGACCTTTTATAATAGTTAAATCATAAAACCTACCCTCTACTAATGGAGCGCTTGATACTGTAAAAGCAGTAGTTATAGATGCCTTATCGTTACTTTTTGTTAGTGTTAAGCTGTTTATTGAATTACTGGCATTAGTGCTTGTATCCCTAAGCGTCATTTTTACGCTACTTGGGTATTCTCTTGGTATAAACGTAAGTGTTTGGTTACCTGCACTGGTTGTCAATATCTTCATATATATATAATACTAAAAATAAGGTTTTTTATAAAATAAAAAAGAGGGCTATAAAAACCCCCTTTTAAAACACACAAAACAAACTGTTATGCTGTTGGATCTATTTGTGATGCGTTAGCTAACGTAGTAACTACACTACCTGTAATATATAGAGGTGGTATTACTTCCGTTGCTGTTAGCGTCAACGTAAATCCGCTTAAATCAGTGTAAGCTGCACCTGTCACTATCGTACCAGCAGTAACTTCGGCTCCCTGATGATAACCAACCATAAAATAGTTAGCTGTTTCGTTGTTGTCTTCTATCACAACGTGAGGTCTAGCAGCTGCAAGTAATTTTAATTCTTCTTGCGTTGCTACGTCTAAGTGCGTAAAAGTTAATTCTAGTGTTGTTTCATATACAGTAGTACCTGTATCTCTAGAACTAATAATATTTGTTGTTAATGAACTGTTAGCGCCTTTTAAATCATATTTGTAAAATGCTGGCGTACCTGCTAAAGCTGAAATATTTCCATTTGAAATAGTTGCTGTACCAAGTGTACCAAATGCTGCAAAGTATGCAGTTCTTATTCCACCTACTGATTGTTTACACGGTAACTTTCTTCCTGTTGTTAATGCACAAGCCATAATGTTATTTTATTTTAAAAAAAAAGGTAGGTAGTAAACTGCCACCTACCCTTTATTGTTATACAATTATTTATTATGAATAGAGTACGATGTCAGAACCGATACCGTGCTGTATTCCTGCTGTAAATCTCATTACAACTCTTACGTTTTGGCTTCCGTCGATGTCTGCCATATCAATTACTTTTACTTGGTTTTGATCTGACATTAGACCTGTCCCGAAAAATAGATTTGATTTTTGAGCTGCTACCATAGTATCGCTAGCTAAACCTGATGCTAATACTAATTGTACCCCATCAAAAGAAACTGCGTTACCCATATTGTACCATTGGTTACCCTCGTTGTTAGTACCTGCTGCACCTAATCCGTTAGCACCAAAACCACCTAAACTTCTTATGTAGTTTCTGTAAATATTGCTAGGTACGTAAATTACTAAGTCCTCGTTACCATATACTGCTGATGGTATTGCGTCCATTACTTTACCAATTTCTGCTGCTACGTTTGCAGATGTTGATGCTTGTCCAGCTACGTCAACTACATCAGCGTCAGCTAGTAGTGTAGTTTTAAAACCATCAAATTCGCCAGCGTTTGCATTCGTACCATTCCAAATATTTTGTTCCATTTTTTGTGCTACTTTATCTGCTACGTGAGCAATTAAAAAGTCACTGAACTTTGGAGGAAGATTATCAAATGCAGAGAATCCCATTTGTACAGCTTCCCAATCTGATTGGAAATCTTGCTTACATAATTGTAAATTTACTTGAAACTCTTCTGGTTGTAAAATTCTTTCTGTTAATGTTAAAGTTGATGTTGGGTCAAAGTCACAAGTAGAATCTTTTACAATTCCGTTAGTTGCTACTTTTTTCATAACTTGCTTAAACTTTACGTTAGGAACTACTGTAATATTTCCTTCAGCAAGTGTTTTCCCACTTAAAAGCGCTGCTGAGATATATTTACCAGCGAACTCTCCTGCGTAAGATGTTGTTAAATTATTAGTTGTTGCCATTTTATATTATATTATTATTATTATTATAGTTCCCCTACTGTTATAGATGAAGCTGCGTTACCATTACCTGATAAATAAAAGTTAGTACCATCACTTGATATTTCAACGTGATCACCAATGCTTTCTGCACCGTCTTCAAATGTTACTTGATCTACTGCGTCAGCTTCTACTATTGCACCGTTAACAATCACACCACCATTTAGAATATCTCTATTGTCAGCAGGTGTTTGTATAACACAGTCAGTAGTGAAGGCAGCAGCCACGATAAATTTAGCGTGGAATCCTGCGTGAGGAGCAGGTAGTGTTACAGTGTAACCTGTACCATTTATTAAATATGTTTTACCTGAATCAGCAGCAGTTAAAGTTGTTGCAGCTGTTAACGTTTCTTGTTTAGAAAAAATTCTAGTAACGTCATTTGATATAGTTGTTGCCATTTTTATTATTAATTATTAGTTATTGCTTGTAATACTCTATTATATGTAGTATTCTTATTAGAATTAACAGCATACTTAGCGCCTAGTTTTGTTTCTTCAGCTTCTGGTGAGTGCTTAATACCCTCTGCAGCTGGTTTAGACAATTCTTCTTGCTTAGCCATTTCTTCTTTTTCCTCTTTTTTGTCCATCATTTTTTCAATGACTTCTCTAAGTTGGTTCTTGACTTCTTCAACGGCTTCCGCTAAAGCTGTCATCTCTTCTTTAGTAGCATAACCCATTTCTGATTTTTCTTCTTCTAGGTTTTGCTCTACTTGCGTTTCCTCTTGAGTTTCCTCAACGACTTCTTCTGAATTTTTGATTTCTTCAATCATACCTTCTGTTTTTACGATTAATGTTCTATTATCTCCGAGCTCGTACTCGCCAACTGGCATTGGTACTTTCTCGTCCTCTGTTTTAATAAATACTTCATTACCTGCTTCAAAACTTTCAGCTGTAATTACAGTACCATTTTCAAGAGTCAATTCTTCCAAAGACACTGCTTCGGCTTTAACTTCAAGATTACTTGGATCAACACCTAACAAGGTTTTGACCTTAGATAAAATTTCTGTAGCATTCATAACTATATAATAGCCACTACAAATTTTTTTATATTTTCAAATGTATTTTTTTTATACTCGCCCTATACCTTGAGCTTGTAAACTACCATCGCAGCACTTTTTATTGTATGTATTATCTTCACACAAACAGCCACGCCTAGCACTTTTTGGGGATGACCTACTAGGTGTTTTAAAGTAGTTATTTTTTTTACGCATTATTTACAAATACAGTAATCGCAGTTACAATTCATAGTTATCTTTTTATTGGTACACAGTTTGGTACTTTCCTACCGTTTTTTGTTTTTGTACCTATTTGTTCGTAACCTTTCCAACAAGGTTTTTTTAGTGTTGTCTCGTGTGCTTCACACGGCATATACCAAGTTTGCCCTTCGTAATCGTGTGTATGATGCCCTTCACAACCTATATTTTCTGCTATCTCTTCTGCTTTTTCAGGTGTGCTGTATGCAAGGCGGTCATCAATTATAGCATATTCTTCGTTAATTACCTGTGAATATAAATTAAGTTGTTTTATTTTACTTTCTGCCCAGTTTTTAGCTGACTTACCACCCCATAATAAATAAGAGATTGTACCGCAAGCTGTTGAATCACTTGGATCATAGTATTCTTCTGCTCTTGACAAATAACTATACATACGTTTTATAGTGCTTGTACTAATCTTTTCTTTCTTGGCTAATTGTTGTGCTCTTATTTTACCTACGTCAGTTGCACACTTATTATTAACCTTTTCGTTCATTTCAATACCACGCTTTGCATTATTTGCAACAGAGTCAGGGTAATCGTTATAACTTTCTAACGTTACTTGTACACCATTTACTAGGTCTTTTAAACTAGATAACATAAACTCTGCTTCTTCTGCTTCTATTGCAGACAAGTTACTTTGTTTATATTCTGCCTTGTCTTGAAAATAGCCTTCTATTGAAAAACCTTTTACCCTACCTGTTTCTACAAACTCTTCCCAAACTTTATCGCTTGTTACTTTTACAGAACCAACCCAAGTTCCAACTGGGTAACTTAAACCATAAACTGCTGTTTTATCTTTTTCGGTATCTTCTACTATCCAACTTTCTACAAGGCTTAAACCTTTTAAATTCATTTGATGTTCTAACGTTGCATTGTTTTGGTTACCTTCCATTAAATATAATTCACTAGCTTTACGCACTGTATCTTTACTAAAGTATATATAATATTCACCGTCTTCACTTTGCCTTAATATAGGTTTATTAGGTATTAGTAATGCACCTAATAATATTTTCTTTTTACTGTCAAGTTCTGCTAACTTATATTCAGTTTTTTTATTAAGTGTTATAAAATCTTCTTCTATTGCTGGTCTTTCTACAATAGATATAGCTTCAATACCTGAATATTCTTGCTCTTCGTCTAATATTAACTCTACTATCTTCATAATTATATAATACTTTTATTGTTATTTTTTTTATATTCCACTTTCATTTATAATGTTTCTATCTAGTTGTTGTGCTGTTGTAACATCACCACTTACTACAAATGCCTTTACTGGTTGACGGTTGTTTAGTGATTGTGCTATTTGGTTTATTGGCGAAGCACCTACTACATTAAAGTCAGGCACGTTTTCTTCAAGGTTTTGTATTTGCGCACCAACACCAGATATTGCAGCTGCACCACCGCTGCCTTCAGCTCCTGGGATTTTTGTTGCAACTATTTTTTTAACTGATGCCATACCTGAAGCTATCACACCTGCTGCTGCTACTGCACCAAATATACCACCTTGCCCTAATGCTTTTGTTGCACCTTGATACGTGTTTATTATAGATTGTGCTATTGCTACGGCTTTACCTGCTGCTGACTCTTGCCCTAGTAATTGGCTTAAACCACCTAACGCATCTGCAACAATTTGTCTTTTAGCTTCTTCTTTTAGTTTTGTTATTTTTGTTTCTGTATCGCTAGCATTTTTTACTGCTGCTGTTTGTTCAGCTAAAGCATTTTTATATTCTACAGTGTTTTCATCAAACAATAAAGCTGTTTCAGCAAATTTTGCTTTTGCAATAGCTACTTCTTCATCTGCAACTTTTTGTTCTAAATCTAAACGATCTAATATACCATCTTCAATATCTAGCTCTGCTTGTATTGCTTGTAACCTTAGTGCTGAATCAGCATCAAGTTCTTGGTTTTTTAAATCTAACTTTTCTTTTAATAAAGCAACACGGTTAGTTTCT
>TARA_R100001480_G_scaffold117912_1_pt1 | contig 10672 bp, 13 predicted proteins | sample TARA_R100001480 | Tara Oceans TARA_R100001480 (sample SAMEA2622212) | marine metagenome | biome: marine biome (ENVO:00000447); feature: mesopelagic zone (ENVO:00000213) & marine oxygen minimum zone (ENVO:01000065); material: "saline water (ENVO:00002010), including plankton... | reverse complement strand
TGCACTAAATATTTTTTTTCTCATTGAAACATAAGGTGTAATAGAACCAATAAGATCTCCTGCAAGAACTGCTTCTGATCTACCATCTAATGAGCTACCTGTTTGTTGTAACCTAACACCAATTGGATTTTTTATAGCTTCTTCAATTGTAGCCACATCTTTTGCAGCACCTGCTCTTTGTGATTGTAATTCATTCATTGAAGGACCTGTAATTAATCCTCTTTTTATAGCTTCATCTAGTGCTTGTTTTTGTCTAGTATTTAATTTACTTGGATCAAAAGTTTTGTTATCTATTTGATCTTGAATTTCTTTTAGAGTAGCCATTAGTTTATCCCTTCAATAATGTTCTCAATTTCCTCTACACTTAAATCTTCTGCAAGTTGTGAAGCAACGCCACCTTCACCTTCAAATACTTCAAAGTTTTTCAATCTTCTTAAATCTCTTAGAGTCGTTTCTAATCCACCAGCTGTTGTATATAATGCCTCTTGTCTTCTAATATCAGATTCTAATTGTCTACCAATTGCTTCAATAGAAGCTTTTACATCTTTTGAAGATCTTGTAAGTGAGAAAATATTTACAATTTCTTTTGCAGCATTAACGTCTCGTTGAGTTAATCTGTCTTGATCTTTAAATGTGTTTGCAAGTGCATAAGTTAATGTAACTTCTTGTACAGCAAGTTTTTCTTGTTCTTCTCTAGATAGACCAGATAATAATCCTCTTTTATTTAATTTAGCTTTTGCTTGTTTAATTAAATTTTTACTATCTAATAATTTTTTAGCTGCTTCTTTACCTGCATCATCTAAATTTGGATCTCTATCGATTGCTGCGTATTCATCTGCTTGTAATTCAGCTACTTTTCTTTCTAAAGCATCTAATGACATTCCTGATACTTCAAAGCCTAATACCTCTTTTGCAACTCCACTCAATCTTCTTGTAAATGCATCTATAGATAAAGCAGCACCGGCTTTAACCTGTTCGCCAGACTCATCCATCTGTCCTAAAGTTTTAAGTACATCTCTTGTTACAGATAAAGCATTGTATCTGTTACCTAGAACATCTTGAATATCAAATAATCTCTTATCAACATTTTTTTGTTCTAAGAAGTTTTCGAAGTTACCGATTACATTTCCTGCACTATCAGTTATAGGTGCACCTTGTTGTATAGGAACAAATTGTTCTCTTCCATCTACAACACCTGCAGCCATAGTAACTGTGCCGTCTTTCATTTGATAAGCTTTGTAATTTCTCAGTCTACCATCAGCTCCTCTTATTTGAACTATACCACCAGTTTGTTCAGGTCTTTCTGCTGTAGCATTATCATTTACAAACTTCATATGATCAAGAGCTGCATTCAATGATGCCTCTCTATTACTTGCTCTTAGTTCACCTTCTTTTAATTTTATTGTCGCGTAGTTATTTACAGCAGGTCCAATAGCTTGACCAAACACTTCCATAGCACCAGCAACACCAGCTTTTTTAGTAGTACCAGTTAATAATCCTGAAGCAAGGTTAGCTAAAAATACTAAGCCTGCTTGTGAACCCTCATTTTTAAATACTTCTTCCTGATATTTTTTAGCTAGAGCTATTGTTTTATTAAAGTCTGGATCATCAGAAGGACCTCCTAAGGTAATTTCATTAGTGCCCTGAGCTGTGTTTTGGTTTTGAATATTTTTCTTCTCCTCTTTTGGCATATCTTTTTCTGTTTTTTCAACAAATCCAGGTCCACCTTTTTCTCCTGGAGGAATAGATGGTTTACCTGCACCAATAGAATTCTCTTGTACTGTATCTAAATTAGCTATGTCATCAGATGTTGTTACATCATCCTGTAGTAATGGATCTCCTTCAGCTTTTAATTCTTTTTTTCTGTTCTGACCAAAATTGAATCTCCCAGAACCAGGTCCTTCTTTAGGAGCTGCTGAGCTTCTTGGTTTAAATTCCTCAGGTGGTTTTGGTACAAACTTACCAAATTGTTTTTCAAACATATCATCAGTTAAATAACCTTCTGTTCCAAATTGCATAGATTTTTGTCTATGGGCTGCTCTTTCTTCTGGACTCATTTTAGCAATTCTTTTTCTCTCTTTGTCACCTGCATACATTAGATATGCTGGTCCTGCCATAAGTGCCATAGAAGTAGCAGCAGGTAAACTTGCTAATCCTGGTAATGCTTTTGTTGCTATATATGATCCTCCTAAACCAAATGCAGTTCTTCCAATAGGATCTTGAATACCTAAGGCTTGAGCCACTTTATCTCCAGCATAGTAACCACCTACTGTAGGAATATTTATACCTGATTTTAAAAATCTTACTGGACCACTAACTGACATTCTTTCAAATAAGTTAGGTGGTTTTCGTAAAGCTGGAACAGGTGCTGCTGTAGTTGGTTGTCCAACCATAACACCTGTGTTTGCATTAATAGTTTTTAGATGACCTTTTTTTAAAGCCTCTTTACGAAACATAGGTCTATTTAATACTTTGTTTAAAGACACTAGACCTCCTAATTTGTTCCGGCTGGTTTATTTAATCCTTGGTAAGCAGCAAATGCACCTAGCCCTGTTCCTACAGCTTGAGCTAATGGACTCGTTGATGGCTGTGTACCCATCGTAACCTGTGAAGATGATTTAGGACCTGAAGCATAAAGGTTAGCAAGGAACTCAGCTCTTTGATAAGGTTCATATTGTTGTTGTAATGTTGATTGTCTTTGAGCATCTAAAACTTGTTGAGCTAATTGTCTTTGAACACCACCTGCTTGCATCAATTGATTTATATCTGCTTGAGCCATCTGTTGTTGTCCAGCTCCAATGTTAGATAATTGTTGACCAGCACTCAAACCTAATCGTTGTTGGTTTTGTGCAGCTGACAGAGCAGTACCAAATCCTTGTTGTTGTGCTCTGCCCATAGCTTCTAAAGTTCTATTTTGTAATTCTGCTTGTTGCACCCCTTCTCTTCCACCACCAAACGCACCTGATTGAACTGCTTGTGCTGAAAGTTGGTTTTGCATCATCTGTCCTTGTCTTGCGATTTCATTAGTAACATAAGCTTGGTAAGGATTTAAGTATTGTGCTATTTGTGAAGCACCTATTGGAGCTGCTGCTCCTTGAATTTGTGCAATACCTTGGTTTACTGTTCCTGCTCCAACACCTGTTGTTCCAGAAGCCGTTAAACCTGCTTGTTCTAATGCTGTTAAAGGAGATACTTGATAGTTTGGCAAGTTGATAGGTTTTTGTGCAACCTGTCTTGCAATGTCCATCAACTCAATTTTTCTTTCCTCTATACCAGGAGCTTCTCTAACAAATTGTGTTTGAGTGGCCGGTGTCGATGGTTGTTGTGATCTGCCTCCTCCTAAACCTAAAAAACTCATATATTTATCCTATCCATTTTTCTAATTGCACATGTTTCTTTTTCCAGCCCCATTTTTTAGAAACTTTTTCCCAACCGGGTCTAGCTAAAATACTTAATCTTTTACATTCATTTGCAGTAGCAAAATTAGTAACATCCTTAATCAAATTATCTTCCCACAGTTCTCTTCTCTTACCTGTGCAAATAATAATTTCGTATTGGTTATAATTTGGCATTACACCTATTCTACCAATACAAATACCAAAAACTTTGTTCTCTTCACTTTCGTCTGAGCCAAACATAATCCAACACTGCATTACATCTTTTTTTAGCTCATTCATAATCCAAGTAGCATCAGCATACTTACCAGAGAAAGCTAAAGCTTCCGAAACCATAAACTCTGCTAGTGGCCAAAATCTTTCTATATCTTTTGGCTCAAGCGGAAGAATGCTTACTAGGGGCTTAATTGATTTTTTGTTTGCTGTCGCCATTTCTATCCTCTAGTAAATCAAAAATACGTTTGTATCTTTTTTGTTGTTCATAGAAATATTGAGCACCTTTTTCTCGCATGTCTTTCATGCTTTTTGGATTTGCCCCAGCTAAAATCCCAGCACCTAATACTCCATCTGCTCTTGTTACAAACTCTCCGTCTGCTAATTGAGCTAACATTGTATCCTCGTCTTTATCTCCTGCTCCTGCACCATCCTCCACATAACCAGATGCTCTTACATAATTGTTTGCATCATTTTCATCATGGGAAACTTTTGATGGTAAATAATTTATACCACCTTGATTGAATTTTTTAATTTCTGCTAATCCACCTGTTTTTAATCTTGTTTGATTTAATGAATACGGACCAACTCTTCTTTGTCCTAGTCCTGCCTCTTCTGGTGAATAAACTTTTTCATATGCTTTTTCTTGTCCTGTTGTTGGATCAATATAAGTATATCCAGGTCTTTGTTCTTTTAAATCTAGATAACTCATATTATAACCTGGCATAAAAATATCAGTTGGCCCTGGATCGAATGCTCCAGATAAATAAGTTCCTAGTCCAATTGCTGTAGCTACTCTTCCTCCAGAAAACTCTGCAGTTGGGTCACCACCTTTTTTTAGTAAATCTAATAAACTTTTATCTCCTACTGTTTTTCCACCACTTATTGAATCTGGTACATTGAAATTAGGTCCTGGTGTGCCTGGGAATCTTGATAAAAACGCAGGTTGTGTTGCTGCAAAAGATTTATATGCGTTTGGTGCAAATGTTTGTAAGCCTGCAGAACCTGCTGTATACCCACCGTAGGCACCCAAAGCTCCTCTTAATAGGCTTCCTATTCCTGAAGCTCCTTGTTGTTTAGCACCTTTGTATCCTTGATAACCACCGTATGCAGCTAATGCGTAGGGTATTAGATTTAGCATTATTTAAATTCTCCTTTTAAGATCTTAAGTATGAAATAATACCATTTTACTACCTCGGTTTCAACTCATCAGCAAAACGACCTTCATATTGATGCTCCCCCACATGTACGATTGAGTCATTGACATATGTGTAACACTTGCCCCCTATGTCCTTCCAACGCTTACAAAAGGCAAAATCTTCACCTAAATATGATTTAGTATCTGGGTCATGTAAGGTATCGAAAAAATTCCATAAATGAGGTCTATCTATATATTTACCATTAATAACAGTCTTTTGCACAATATTATGATTTGGATAAGCCTTTATCATCTTATCAAAAACACCTCTTTTAATTAACATACACCCTGTTGGACTGTGCGTTACTTCCATAACACCATCTTCAATCTGTATATCTTTTGCATTTGCAACTCTCATTGGGTAACAATTTAAATTTTTTGGTATATCTCCTGGTCCTTTTATTTCTCCATTCTCCATTCTTTTATATAGTTTATCCCACATCATTGTCTTTAAAGGGTAAGGAATTGAAATAACATCTTTGTCTTTTTCTATCATAGTTAATATTGATTCTGGCTCCATATAAATATCAGAATCTACAAATAATAAATGTGTAAAGTCAGATGCTAAAAAACCAGATACGCATAAGTTTCTACCTTGGGTTACTAATGAAGATTTTAATAATGAAAAAGTTATTCTTATCTTTTTTTTCATACACAATTGTTGAAGCTCAAGTAATGCTTGTGTGTAATGGATTGAAACATTGCTATGCACTGGTGTTGCAACATATAATGAATAAGGTTTTACTGTTTCTACCTCTTCTTTCCACATTGGAGTTATTGATTTTTCGTAAGGAGGTGGTTGTATTTTAAGTTCTTTTAAGGTTTGATAAGTATCTTTATTTATTGTTTCTTTCATTTATAGCCCCTTCCAAAAAGCCAGACCACTCATGACCTTTTTTGTCCCAATTATAAAATCTTTTATAAAATTTTTGTTGTTCCTCTAAATGGTCTTGTATGTAATCTGTATGTAAGTAAGTTGCTGCCATTTGTATTGCTGCTGCAGTATCTCTTGCCATGCTGTTGTAATTTTTACTGTATGTAATATATACAGGCCATTCAGCACATGTTTCATATAAAGCACCAAAGTTGTTTGTAATTACATGAACTCCTGCTGCTAGGGCTTCTAATGCTGACACACAAGAGGTTTCCTCAAATATGCTTGGGTAAACAAACATATCATAACTTGGCATCACCTCTCTTATATACTCATTTGGTTTGTAGCCAATATAATTTACATTTGGTAATTTCTCTGCCTGGTCATACAAAGGTTTGAATTGTTCATCATTGTTATTTTTAAAGTTATCTCCATAAACTTGTGTGGAGCTGTAAACATCTAAAGTAATATTAGGATCTTTTATTTCTTGCATGGCCCTCAGTACAAGGTTTAAGCCTCTCCATGGAGTGCAATGATGGATTAATTTTATAGGGTCACCTTTTTTATATACTTTTCTTTGTGGAAAAGAATCAATACCGTTTTTAATTACTAATGATTTTTCTGTTGGAATATCAAAAAAATATCTAAACTTCTCATAGTTCCAATGACTATTAAATACGTACCAATCATATTCTTTATGCCTTTCTTTGTTTCCGAAAAAAGCTTGAAGATTAGGTTGATCCCAAGAATTTTTTTGCCATAAGATATTTACTTTATTAGGGTCTAATGGAACTTTACCAGGTATTGATGTACATATTTGTACTTTGTCTAGCAAATCTTTGGATACATGCTTATGAAGCATTTCCATTTGAATTTCTGTTGCACCTCTAGGATTCATTATTTTAATGTTATAAAACTGTTTAGGGTAAGTCTACCATTTTCAATGTCTGTACCATGATGTCCATAACCCATATGTAAATAAATGCCAGAATACATTATTAATCTATTTTTTACAAACTTAAAATCATTAATAATATTTTTGTTAATATCATATAAACGTGTCCCAGAATTTAAATTTGTTTCTGACAAATATACTAAAGAAGCGAGTTCATAAAAATCTCTATGTATAAATTCTTTTTTGTTATCTTCTTCTAGTCTTAGCTGTATAAAATGGGTAATAAATTTAACTTCCTCTGGCTTGATCAACCTATTAAAAAACATCAAAAAATTAATGTATTCAAATAAAAAAGGATTTGTTTCAACCAATGGTAAGCTTCTGAAGCCTGGAAATGTCTCAGTAGTTCCTCTTAAAGAATTAAGAGACTCCTGATCGTACAATTTAATCTTTTTTAATTCAGGTAAAATAAAATCTAACCTAGGAATAAAATCTTCAACCTGCTTAGCTATCATTATCCTTAGTTAGACTTTCCATAGATACTTTCGTAACTTTGATTTCCAAGTCTTGTCTAAAATCATCAGCAGTAGTATCAGTGTTGGGATCAGCAACATCAGCGTCAAAATCAGCTTTGCTATCATAAACTTTTCCTGTTCTTTTATGTTTAATTATTTCTTTAGCTTCAGCTGGTATTTTTCTTAAAGTCATACTATTTCTCCTTTCTTAAAAATGAATCGTAGTTCCAAGAATTATTTTTTCCCCAGAAGTCACAATATTTACTATCTCTACTAAATGAAGTTAAATTACAAGATTTAAGTATATCATACTTTTCTGGTTCTATGGTATCCTCTATAACTAAAGAATCACCAGGAGCCATCATAGGCGACACCTTATTAATAATTCCTTGCATATTAACATGACAATCTTCAATAACTATCATAGGGGATTCGTATTTTTCAAACTCATGAGAGTCTATATTGTTAACATCTAATTTTATAAATTCAACATTCGGTATGTCTTGGATCTCCTGATTGTCTACAGTAATAACTCTTGTATCTAAACCTAATGTTTTTGTCATGTCAGAAAACCAAGAAGCAGAACCACCTTCTCCTGAACCAAATTCTAATATTGTTTTCGGTTTAATATCCTGCAGCATCTGTTGATATATAGTTAAACTCATAGGATCTTTTAATAACTTAAGTCCTTTCCATTTAAAATTAGCAAACTTTGCAAGCTGTATAACGTTAGTATAATGTTTATTATTTTCTAAAATTCTATCAATAACATTTAATTCAGCTTTGTATTCATGAGTAGTATCTTCCTCTTCTATAGTATTCCCTTTTGTAAATAAATTTGCATATTCACTATCCTGCATTGTTTTATAAATGTTCATCATCTGATCAACCATGGCATTTATAAAATGTTTTTTATTTGCATTTCGAATAGTCATTACACCCTCTTGTTTAATTTTTTCTATTTCATCATTTGAAAATAACAAGTTAAGTGTTGTTTTTGTGGTTTCAATTTTCATAATTAATCTTGTTTATATATAGCTAAACTTAAAGATAGTCTAGGTTCTTTTATAGAAGTTACACAATGTGGAGTCATTCTATTTATGAACTGAACATTTTGATCTTTAACCACTACCTCTTTATTACCAATACTCCAAAGAGATTCTCCATATATGTTTTTTATAAATAAAGGATAATCATCTGTATGTTCTGGAAAAGAAACATTTTGATTATTGAGTCCTTTAGAAAAATAAAAATTACCACATATTCTTACACCAAATGTTTCTAAAGCAACCTTTTCAATCTCCTTAAGTTCATCACTTATATCAAGCACATCACTTATAATAAATGAAAATCCTTTATCATAAAAATTTTTAAACTTATCAAAATCTAAAAAGCCGTATATATCAAATAATTCTTTTCTTAGTTTTGTTCCTAGATTATCTATGAGACAAATACTTTCATGCCCATGGTGAAACTGATAAGGAAATCTTTTTGATATTTTTAACAAATCAAACATATCCCATTCTTTTAAATTTACTTGATGGGTGCTTAAAAACTCATTAAATTTTTGAAAAGATTGTTGATGAGGATTTCTCATGGACGGCCTTGGCCCTTGTAGCGTTGATGTTTCTGTTGCCGTTTTTCGTGTTTATTTTTATTTTTTTTATGTTGACCAGGACCTCTTTTTTTAGGTTTATCTCTGGGTACAAAATGTGTAAATTTTTGTCTAGCCATTCTCCTGAGATCTGTCTATTTGAGCATAACTAATAACACCTTGAATTTTACTACTACCTGTTGCTGCTTGTATGGTTATTGCATCACTTGCTTCTAAATTTAAACCTTGTGGTGCAGCATTAACTTGTGTCTTGGCTGCAACGTCATCTCTAAAAAATTCATACTCAGCACTCGAATCAGAAGAATCTACTAAATTCATGTTTACTAAAATAGCTGATGATGCATCATTGTTTGCAACATAAATGCTTTTAACTATTATTGTTGCATCACTAGGACATGTTAGTGCAGTAGTCTTGCTTGTATCAGTCTGTTTAAAACCTTGATTTTTATATTGTATGGTCATGTTAAAAAATAATTGAATGCATCTTGTTCATTTTTAATTTCTCTTTGGTAGGATGTGTTTAGCTTATCCTTTAATGTTTGTAAAGATTGAGCAACCTGTCTTTGGTTTTCTTCAGTATATTCAGGTGTTGGTTCTGGTATTTGTATATCTACTCTAGCCATTATTTAGGTCCTTTACCAGTCCCCGTATTCCTTGCTTCAAATGCCATACCTGGACCTGTGTATTTTTCTCTACCTAAAGCAGATAAAGCTGGATCTGATTTATAACTTTTATCTTGTACCAGATAATCTCCAAGTCTCACTTTATTTTCAGCTGCAAGTTTTTCTTTTTCTTTTGCTGCTAACTCCTCTTGTTTTTGGAATTGTTTTTGTATGAAAGAATTTTTAGCTAACTGTAAAGGTGTAGTGTAATTTACATACTTAGGATTTTGTTCATTAAATCTTCTATCGTATTCTTTTCTAATATACTCTGCATAATTACCTCTTAAACTTCTAACATTTTTACCCATGGCATCTTTCAAAAGTCCGCTTCCTGGATCAGTATAAAAACCCTCAAGTCCTCCTGGAGCTTTTGCTCCTTCCATTATAGAGGTTATATATTCTCTATCTTGCATTGGTAAATCATCAAATCTATCTGCAGCATCAATTGCACCCATAACCAAATTACCAGGAGTTGGTAATTTTCTGTAAAAATCTTTTATTTGTTGTAATCCAGAAGGAACAGTTTCTGTAACAAACTGATTTATATTTTGTCCAACATTACCCATTCTGTTAGTCAGAGTATCAAAACTTTCTCCTAAACTTTGTTTAGCATCTGTTAGCAGTCCACCTTGAAGAAAGTCTCTGTTTAATTGATCTCTTATTAAATTAATACCTCCGCCCTGAACTCTTTCAGGATTAGTCATAAAGCTTCTATACGCTTCAAAAGAGGGGTATTTAGCTTGAAGTGCAAGGTCTTGGTTATAATTTTGTAATAGTATATCGTCCATTATCCTCTCATACCGTCTGGTTGTACGTCTGCTCTAAACGTCCCATATCTCCAATTTTGGTCTGTAGAGGTATTAGCAACCTTGAGACTTGCAAATCTTGATCTAGCACGTGTATCCACCTTATCAGTTGACGCACTGATTGTAAATGGACCTAACGGAGAAGAAGCAGAACTAGTTTGTGGATATGATCTTAAGTTTATTGTTATCTGTGCATCGCCCGTAAGTAATTTAAAATCTGGTATAAATCTTCTAATGCTCATAAAAAATTGTCCATCACCACCTGCTGACAAATCAAAATCTCCTGATGTTATAAATGCAGGTATTGCTGTTTTGTTACCAAGAGCATCTACTTCATTGTTTCCCACCTCATGTGCATAATATACTGAAGCTCCATTTACATTAGTTGCTCCTTGTACAATAGGGAATGTAGGCACTGATGTTGGTTCAAATTCAGTTGCATAAGGATTATCGTATAATGTTGCATCAGCCCAAGAAGTTCTGGCTAGTGATCCTGTAG
>TARA_R100001480_G_scaffold29376_2_pt1 | contig 10773 bp, 11 predicted proteins | sample TARA_R100001480 | Tara Oceans TARA_R100001480 (sample SAMEA2622212) | marine metagenome | biome: marine biome (ENVO:00000447); feature: mesopelagic zone (ENVO:00000213) & marine oxygen minimum zone (ENVO:01000065); material: "saline water (ENVO:00002010), including plankton... | reverse complement strand
AAACTTAGTAGCAATGACTGCATCATAAGCTGCACCAACTACATTAACTCCTCGTTCACTAATTGAGAAAGAAAATACATCTTCTTCCTTCTCTAGATTAAATAGTGATTTAATTCTATCCGCATCAACAGTTAAAAGGTCAAACTCAAATAACTTGTTCTCAACACCAAATGCTCTCGACATCTCCTCTTTGTTCATTTCCATAAATGATAAACTTGGATCTGCGCAAGCTAGATTAATTTTAAGTTTGTCATTTTGAATCACAAAGTCTGCTGCAAGATTAGCATCATCTATATTATCATAGACAACATCACCAGTTACTTCACCTTTAAAGTGTGAAATTGCATCTACTACTTTAGATCCATTGTAAAAACTAACTTTTATATCACCATCAAGCTCTTGATCAAAATCAAATAGGTCAGAAGTAGGAATGTTTGCCAATTTAACAGCATCTCGTTCAGGTAGGTATACTGAAGAAGTTGTGGTTTCATTTCCTATTTTGATGAAAATAAATTTGTCAATTGATAATAGTTTTTTGACGTATGATTGAAATTCATACCCGTTAATTTTATTAAGTGATACTGTACTTGCCATTTTTTTATTTTTAGTTATTTTACTAATTTTTTGTTAATTGTTTAATCTCTTATTTCTCCCCATTCCCTCTGTGAATCAGTTTTGTCTTTTGTTTCATCGAATTCAGGTTTAGGATCACCCCCAACATTCCAAAACCAAGCGCCAGGAGATCCATTTCTTTTCATAAATTCCCAAGCCTTTGCATCATAGTTCAGCGCAGAAGGAAATGGAGGATAGTATTTTTGATCCACGTTTTGGTTAAATGCTTTTGGATGTGACCACATCTTTGCCTTTCCCCTTTCACCTCTTTTTATATTTCTAGCAACTGCAACTGCATTGAATTTAGAATCTGGCCACGCTATTTGTAAAGATCGTTGAAGCACACCTGTTGATATTGCAGACCAAACTTCTTCTGGATAGCCATTGTTCTCTGCTAAATCATATGCAACTTTTACGGCAGCTGCAGTTACTAACGGATGTCTTAATCCGAGTGGAATGAAAAATGCACCATTATCTTTAGCCCAATCTGCGGCTATTTTATTTAGATTTGGCATTGCTGCAATTCTTCTAAATTTCATTGTAGCTCCTCTTTCTATACATATTGCCTGGTGATCTGATATTTGTTTTTGGCTAGGACTAAATAATACTAATTTTTTATTGTACTTTTTGGCAAGATATGCAAGCGATATACCTGCAAATCCGTATCGAGGCTGTACATATACAAGAGTATCTGAAGCTGCCTTTTGTACTAAGATGTCTCCAAATCTACACTTTGATCCAAATCCCATCATATCTTCTCTAACGACTTTAAAGCCATCATGTTCAATAATTGTAGGAGCATCAAATGGATCTTCCCAATCTCCAGCTAAATCAAGCCATGCTTCACGATTAGGCATCATTAGATTTAGATCTTGATTAGATAGACTATCTGTATGTTTGTTATGTGGCATAATCTTAATTATAAAGTTTCGAAACACGTTTTTTGTACTCATCTACATCAATACCAGCTGCTTTTATAACTTTGTCATCAGATGGGTGATTGGTCATTCCATTGAAAGATTCTAATAGCCCTAACTCAAGCATTGCCCTCTGTCTACCAAACGGATGATCAATTATTGTAGATGAGTTCCAAAGAGTGTCCATGTTGATATGCTTATAATCCGCACCTGGTCTCATGTAATTTTCTATCCAACGAATAAAGTCACATGCAACATCCTCGGCATTATATGGTAGTGATCCAGTATCTTCATAAATTCTTGTCATGACTGCATCTAAAAAAGGCTCTGATTTTTTGCCCTTGCCATTTATTGGATCTGCTAGATAACCAATGCACTCTACCGCGTTTGTTCCATAGAAAAACATAGATTCCCTATTGATATATTGTGGAAACCAATCTGCAACATCGGCAATAACAGCTGCATATTGAAATTTGTAAGCTCTTAGTCCATTGTCCTTATTCCATTTAAACATCCATTCTCCAAGTTCTCTAAGATCCTTTTTGCCACCCTGCTCAAGAAAATGCGCCATGTCCCTTGCAAGTCTAGGTGCGAACTCACATAGAAAGTAATCGCCGCCTCTTTTATACACGTATTCTCTCTTTGTGCTAAAGCTAAAATCAGCATTTGATTTTGGCGCAGGTGGCTTTGGGAATGCTGGAAACTGATAGCCAACAGATGTGTAAAAAGATTTTGTTGCCTCCTTAACCTGTTTGCACATTTGTTCTATAGTATCAGATTGCCATAAATCAAATAGAAGGGTGTTATGATAGCCACTTGGCTTAGTTGCATAGTTAATAGCAGATCCTGTGACTCTATGAAGTATAAAAACATAAAGCCATTCTGCCAGATCAAAATGATTTTGCTTGCCAGTCCAGTTCGTTGCAACCTGCTTTCTTTGAGTTGTATAAAGACCTGCATTCATTCTTGACCAATACGGGTGATCTTCTGACCATCCGTAAAAACAATCGTTAACAATCTGTGAAAACCCGGCATATTTTCTCTCTACCACATCGTATAGTTCAATGTGATGCATTAGTTCATCATCTAGATCTGAATCTGCGTGTGGCACATGTCCGAGATTGCTCGAATCCTGTTGCCTCTTTGCTAAATTAAAATACCTCAAATATTCGTCGTAGTATTTGGTTGTTTTTATTTCCATAATTTTAAAACAAAGACATCGATTGCTTGATCAGCTTTTTGTTTTTACGATTGTTTACTAAATCCCATCTATAGTATTCTCGAGCGATATGTACTGATTTTGGCTTTTCCATAACGTCAAACGGAAGTTCACCTATATGGTTATAAAATACCTCAGGATGCTTATAAGAACTCCAACCATTTCTTTCACACATTTTATCAATACCTTTATTAATTTGCTTTACCAAATCAGTTCGTTCTTCCCATGTTCCAGTAAATGGAGTACCTTTGTAGTATCCAGTTTTTGGCAAAGCTCTACTCTCGTTTTCTATTGGTAAAGTGTGCACAACTTCTATATCCACAACTCCTGATTCTTGTAGCTTCATAAGACCATCTTCATATTGAGCTAGTAATTTATCAACAGCCATTTCTGGATTATGCTGTCGCATAAGATGATGCCTAACGTCGATATTTCCAAGGTATATTCTTAGAGACTTTATCCAAGGATAGACATATGTGTCTAGACCTCGTTTTAATGCACCGTGCATAGTTAGACCGTCGTGGCGACTAGTCATATATCCTGGTGTGTATTGGCTAAATGAGTGGCTGTCACCAAAACATAGCTTGTCGGTTTTTTCGATGCAATCAATTCTGGTAATATTGTTTGCACAAATCTTTTTAACCTCTTCAATTTTTCTTTCTAGCGTCTTGAATAAGTCGCTTCCAGTATGCAGCCTTTTTTCTATCAAAGAACCTATGCACGGCATATCATGATGAAGGCTGAACATCTTAGCAGAACTAAAGATCCGTGTTATTTGATAATAAAGATCATCATTTGCACCACCGAAAATATTAAAAGTGCCCTTGAACTCCATCCCATGCTCAATTAGCACGACATCGAAATCATCCCAATTTGTGCTAGTATCTGTTACTACTGTGACGTTTTCGTAACCAGCATTATGGCACTGGTTTGCTAAGTGGTATGCCCAACCTGATTTGTGTGAACTCGCCTTTGGACTTAGTTTACCTACAAGCGCAGCGATTGCTATACTTGTAGATTTATCACTAATGTAGTCTGTTAAGTACTTTAGCTGCGTATGCTTTTCCATAAATATTATACGAAAAAGATCCTACTTGTTTATAGGTTAGCCTTAGTCTCTTGTACTTCTACTCTAACTTCTTGTGCAGCGTTCTTTAAATCCTGCATGAGTTTTCTTAATCTAGTGCCAGCTGTTTTGTTTCCTTTCTGATAGAATTTTTCAGCCTCTACTCTTGCTGATTCAATCAAAGTCTCAATGTTTTCAAATTTTTCCATCATAATATTTTTTTATAAAGTTGGGTTTAATAATCCTAAATTAAGTAAGTTATCTATCAGTGCTAATTGATACCTAGATGATCTAAGCTTAGCTTCTTTGTATGTTATAAATCCAGCCCAGTCGATTTCCTCTATCTGAAGCTGTTCTTTTGGTACCTTTATCGTATCTAGTCCGATTTGCCCAAGATCGTCAATTTTTACTATATAATAAAAAACTGTTTTAATGCTGTGCTTACCTATTCTGTAAACTCTGTAAGGGGTTTTGTCAATCATTTCAAGTGGAACTGATATGCCAACCTCTTCCTTTGTCTCTCTAATCGCAGCCTCTAAAATCGATTCGCTATCTTCAACGTGACCTTTTGGAATACTATATCTACCAACCCAAGATCCATTACTAGGATGCCCCATTAATACTGTCCCTTTGTATATGATTGCCAGTCCTGCGGATCTTGAATATTTCATATAGTATTTATCACGCTAGCCATCCACTCTAAGTCTATTTGGCTATCCTTATCAGAAATTGCAGTATCTGGAGCTGGATGTGTTTCTGCAAAAATTCCATCATAACCAAATTCTCTTGCAGTTTTAACATATGCCTTTGCAAGATTTCTATTACCACCAGTAGTTCCCTGCCCTAACTGTTGAGTTGAATGTGTACAATCCAATATGACACCATCGCAAAATTCCTTCATGATATCAACAGCTCTATAGTCTACTATGACCCTGTCGTATCCAAACTGAGTGCCACGTTCTGTGATGTATACCTTTGCATCTTCATTATAATAACGTATCTTCTCAACCACATGTCGCATTGATCCAGGATCCATCCATTGGCCTTTCTTTACATTTATCACATCAAAATTATGTGCACATTCTCTTATCAAATCAGTTTGTCTGCATAAAAATGCTGGAACTTGGATCATATCAACAATGTGCCTCAATTTTTCAGCCTGCCAGGGCTCGTGGATATCGGTAGTGATTTTAATATTTGTGAATTTTTCTTTAATATCTTCAAAAATATCAATAGAATCATAAATTCCAGGACCTCTAGGCGCTTCGACACTAGTTCTGTTCGCTTTGTCAAAGCTTCCTTTTAAATACCAGTTCTTATCGTCTGGTATCGCGCTAGTCATTTTCTCTGCAACGCATCCAAAAATAAAGCTACTTTCCACACTACATGGTCCTACTATATAAATGTTTAAATTATCCACTAATTAATATAATTATCAGCCGTCGCAGTGTAGGCAATCTGACATAGCAGCTGCTGCGATGTCTCCTCTAAGGACTGATTCCGTTCTCATATAGTATAAAGTTTTTACACCAAGTTTCCATGCTTCTAGGTGGCAATCCAGTATCCACTTAGGTGTGGCGGCCTTTGGGAATGCCAGGTTTAGAGAAACTGCTTGATCTATATATTGCTGCCTGATGCCTGCTTGTCTTATAAGTTCTAGCTGATTGACCTCTTTAAACGTCTTAAACACGTCTTTTGCTGGATAAATTTCAGATTTTTCTTGATCTGTTACCTCATCTGTTCTAACCAGTCGACCTCTCAAATAGCACCAGTCATCTAAAATTTGTAGGTCTTGTACAGACCCACCATCTGCCATGATTTTATTCCATGCAGATTCATTATTATAGCCGATTCTATCTAATACAGTTTCTAATATTGGATTTTTTCTTATAAATGTTCCCTTCGCAGACTGATCTGTGAACACGTTCGCTGGAATTGGTTCAATGCCTGCTGAAATGCCACCAGATAACTTTGAGTTTGACACTGTTGGCGCAACGGCTCTAAGATGTGTATTTCTAAAACCTGTATCTCTGCACCACAATGGTTCTCCATATTCCTCAGCTAAATCTCTACTTGCTCTCTCACTCTCTATTTTGAGTTGGCTAAATATATTCCTAGTTTCAAACTGTGCGGCCAATGAGTCAAATGGTATGCCTCGCTGTTGCAAATAAGTATGCCATCCTAAAACCCCTAGACCTAAGGCTCTTCCCTTTTCTGCAAATCTGACTGCATTCTCAAAGCCCTTTAAGTTCTTAGCACGCTGTATGAACTCTTCTAATACACCGTCTAAAAAAACTGTTGAGTCATAAATTAAATTTGTGTTTTTCCACTCATCATATTTCGCAAGATTCAGCGACGATAAACAACACACAAAAGAGTGGCTTTCATCGGTATGTAGGACAATTTCGCTACATATATTAGTCATGAATACTTTCAAGCCGTTATTTTTATATGCTTCTGGATTCTGCTTGTTGACATTACCTCTATACATTATATAGGGCTGCCCAGTTTGCCTGCGCTTTTTGATAACTGCTAAGTACCTTTCTCTGGCATCACGATCTCCTTCCTGAAGTTTTCTCATAAACTTATCACCAATAATCACGCACTGGTTCATGTTCAGGCATTGTCTATTAATATCACCCTTAGGCTCTCTTATCTCTAGCCATTCCCAAAAGTCCTCATGATCAATGTTAATGTTTGAGCTAGCTGCACCTCGCCTAACTGTTCCCTGGTTTGTAGCTAGTATAGTAGAGTCATTGATCTTAATGAAAGGTACTATACCGTCACTTGTTCCATTATTAGTTATCTCTGATCCTGCTGGTCTGATCTGGTTATGGCCAATTCCGACCCCACCACCATACTTAGCAAGCAACATCAGTTCTAGATTCTTAGTGCCTATTTCATGGATGCTGTCTCCAACGTCTATTCCAAAGCATGAAATTGGCAAGCCCCTTTCTGTTCCAGTGTTTGATAAAACTGGTGATGCAAGACAAAGCCAACCATTCCAGATATAGTTAAAGAACTTATCGGCTAACTCCGGTTTTTTTAACCTTTTTGAAATTGTTGTAGCAACTCTCCAATATGCATCCCTAGGTGTTTCATTTTGATAACAATAACCCTTCGATATTGTCGCCAAATAAACATCAGTATGACCCCACTCTGGGTAGTCTACTCCCCTCTCCCATCCTAACTGATGGGCTAAAATATCTACAGTATTCATTATTAAATATATTTTTTACCAAACATTATCCCAATCATCGCCCTCTCCAGCCTTAGAATAGTCAGTAGGTCGAATTGCAAAGAAGTCAGTGTGTGTTAAACCTCCTGTTAAATGATAGAACCAATTAAGATTATCCGCACTTTCTGCGTCATAATTAAAAATAGATTCATATCCTAGCTCAACTAATTTTTCATTTGCTCTTCTAGAAATAAAATTTTTGAGGTCGCTAGCAGTTAAATTTTCAAGATCGCCAGATTCAAATATTTTGTCTATATACTTGTGCTCCATTTCGACCATCAAGGCAGCTGCTTGTTCTACCTTAATACGTACTTCACTTCTTAATTCAGGATATTCGGTGCACATATGGTTGAATAGTTTGCATCCCATTTTTGAATGAAGACTCTCGTCACGTACTGACCACTTCATCTGTTGTCCGATACCTTTTAATAAATTTCGCATCTGAAAAGAGTAAAGCACAGCAAATGACGAGTATAGTGAAACGCCTTCAGCAAATGCAGAGAATATTGCGAGTGATTTTGCAACATCGATTCTAGCCTCTTCGCTGATTGCTAGATCTTCATGAGTGTAGTCAGCCTTAGTTGCAACCAACAATTCAAATCTATCTGCAATTGAAGGCTCGTGCAAAAATGCCTCGAAATCTTCTAGACCTAAAGTTTCGTTTAAGTATGAATAGGCAGTTGCATGTATGGTTTCCTGTGAACCAAACATCATTGCCATCTGCTTAATTTCATGCTTTGGAAACCATTTAGTAACCATGGTTGTCCAATAATCGCTAACGGCGCATTCTGTTTGAGCAAATCCTAATAAGATGTTGCCCACAAGATTCTTCTCTTCTGGACTAAGATTCTCATTCCAGTCTTTTATATCAGATTGCATTGCAATCTCGGTATGTAACCAAAAGGCTTGTGCCTGGGCTAGCCAACCGTCAGTATAATACTCCTGAAATTCAAATGGCTTGAACGGTATTCTTTCTTCAAATAGTTTAGGTATGCTCATTAATTAGTGATTCTTTTTGATTGTGAGTTTTATCTATCAGGTTAAAGATGATAGTAAAATGTAAAATTATGTTTTTGGTAAGGTTTTTTCGAGGTCATAAGCTTTTTGCTGCAATTCGAAAGATTTCTTTTTATATTCTTTACGCTGACCATATAGATCTGCAAGAATCCTTTTTAGAATGGATTCCTCAGACTTATAAACGACTCCATTTATAGCAACTATTCTATCATCAGCCATTTCATCAACCGTATGTTTAGGGTCTACCTTCTTTACAAAACTTTCAGGAGAGACATTCATCTGTCTCATGATTGATGGATAAAGTGATGCAAAGTCAAAACATGCAACAGAGTTATGCATGCCTGTTATTGGTTGTTTTACAAATGCACCTTCATACTGTCTGCTTTTTGTATTCTTCTCATCAAGAGTTGCCATAACTCTGTTTTGCTTTAAGAATTCTTTACATAACAAAGATTCTGTAATTGCAACAGGTGAGGCAGCTTTAAATATACTAATCCTACTCATATGTGATATTGTCAACGCAATATCCATCGTCTTAATCTTCTTATGGATTAGTTGTACTAGAGCCGTATCTACAGCATTGTAAAATATGTATTTTGAGTATTCTTTCTCGTACAGATCCTGCAGTGTGCCATCATACTTTATCTTCTTAATTCCTAGTACAGCAGCTCCAGCAGTATCGAGTTTAAGATCATCTTTGATACTTACAGTTCTGTCCCACTTAGAATATATCTCCATGTAATCCATAACACCAACGTGTGACGGATAATTATTGTTGCTGAATAACCTGTCAAGGGGTGAAGCTATTGAAGCATCTATCCCAAGCTTTTTTGCTCTATTTACTATGTAAGCCCAGTCAAACTTAACAAAGTTCCAACCAGTCATCATAGGGAACTTTCTTACAAATGACTTAAGAAATGTGTATAGCATGTCGTATTCAGACTTAAAACATTTCATGTCAAATGTAAATGTTTCACCAGTGCTTTTGAAGTGTTCATTTATCTGGTTTTCAATAGCACCATATTGCTCCTTTGGAATGTCTCGTGTTGCGAGAACTACACATTGATTTGCAGGCGTTACTATACAAATAGCTGTAATAGCATTCTCAGCCTTTTCAGGTTCTGGGAAACTATCAGTTACTTCAACTTCGATATCAATAAAATATGTCTTAGGAAAATCATATCCGAATATAGTCTTCTTATCTTGCTCAGGTATGTTCTCTAAGTATTCAATAACACGATACTTATTAAGATGCTTTGTACGACCCTTTCTAACTGGTGTACCATCCCAGTTCTTCATCTTAAGATCTGCTCTTTTATCACTTGCATCACATGGATACCAATTGTACAAATCCTTTGATGTTAATTCGTAATGTTTAAATCTAGTCTTACCTTCAAAATTATAGTACGATACGATCAAGTTACCGTCTTCCTGCGAAACATCTAATAGCATATATTAATAACCTCTTTCTTGTCTGTCAAAATTTTCTGCATTCTTTGCCATGTATAAATTTACGATGTCTTTGCTTGTCATGCCTAGTGCAATCGCAAAGTTCATGTAGAAATGCAAACCGTCAATCCATTCATAATATAACTCAAGGCGGTCAGCTTCTGAAAGATCTTTAACAGACATTTTTGATGCCTTCGAATTATCTTTCTTCCAATACTTCCATGCTGCATTAGCTATACCGTCATTTACACCACCAAGTGCATCGAACATTTCGCCCATTTCATCATCTAAAGCATGTTTGTTAACAAACCAAAAATCAGCAACGTCCTTAAGAGTATAATTAGAGAAATCAAACCCTAACCTTTCTTGGAGCTCTCGCTGTTTGTCATAAATTAAACCAAATGTATCTTCGGCATGTTTGTGATGATCTTGTACTTCTAGATTAGCACATTTATTATCTGTATTTGCCATTGTTTTACTTTTTATACACTGGCATTCGATAATGTTTACTACAATTTGTATGTTAAGAGAGGTATCACTGCTTTATTTACAGAATTATGATACTTTTGTATTTTACTCACCTCGATATCAATAATTTTCTCTTTGTAGTCCCAGGCATTATTATCGATATACTTATGCTTCCAATATTTGTTTTTTTGCATGCTCTCACCTTTGCAAAGATATCCAGATATTTTGGCGTTAGGCTTTAGATGATGCATTCGTAAGAAGTCAATAAAAAGATGGAATCTTGTATTTACGTTGTAATACTCTAATTCGGATTTGTATTCAATATCGTTAGGAAAATCATCAAAGAATACTTCGTCATATTTACCTAATCTATCAGTTGTAATTACTTCTTGCCATCGGGCTTCTATGATAGTTACATTATCATATTGTTTAGCCCATTCTTTACATTTTTCAATCACAACAGGATCACACTCTACAATAGTGTATGACTTAGGGGTATGTTTTTGAATCTGAGTAGCAGAATAACCCATACCAAATCCTATCTCTAAAACATCTCCTTTTGGTTCAAGAAAATCAATACATGCTTCCATGTATGGCTTTTCCCATTCCATCATTACTTGTTCACCATTCGAGTCGATCAGGATACTCTTACCTAATTCGTCGTTAGTATATTTTAACATTTACTATGTAATTCTAGTTAAGTGAATAACAGCTCCAAAAATTCTGCCAGGATTATAGACCTGAATATTTATATAGTTGCCTTTGATAGTAGTTTCGACCGGGTTGG
>TARA_R100001480_G_scaffold56618_2_pt1 | contig 10799 bp, 8 predicted proteins | sample TARA_R100001480 | Tara Oceans TARA_R100001480 (sample SAMEA2622212) | marine metagenome | biome: marine biome (ENVO:00000447); feature: mesopelagic zone (ENVO:00000213) & marine oxygen minimum zone (ENVO:01000065); material: "saline water (ENVO:00002010), including plankton... | reverse complement strand
TCATCATCCATTACTTGCTGTTGGTCTGCTATGCGCAGGTCGTCATAGGGGGCCTGCCTGGTTGATGTAACAGGTGTTGTCGGGCCTGATCTGGAGACAACCCGCCCGACCGCTGCATCTTCTTTTTTAATGAGTTGATCAAAAGCTTTCGACATAGCATCGGCTTCAGCGCTAGCATCACGAGCATTGAACATCATATCAGCCGTCATTTCCTGACGATCTAAACCTTGTGTTACTTGCTCGCTAGTAAGACCCGGAGCCTGCATAAACTGATCATCAGCCATACGGTTTCTGGCTGCATCGCCTGCCGTCTTTGCTTTTTCTGCTGCTTTTTGTTGCTTTGCGTAATCTATAGCAGCCTGTTGCAGGAACGCTTGGTTTAAGAACTGCGCAGATCGCTCAAGGTTAGCTTCACGCGCTGCCGCTTCTTGCCGGCGCTGAGCCAGCAGAGGATCTATACTTATGGTACTAGTTCTGGGTCTGATAATAGCCATTATCCGTACATAGCCCCCGCATTAGTGTATAGCTCTCTTTCAGCATCAGTAGTCGCAGCACCAGCCAAGTCTTCAAACGCTTTGCGCCGTTTTGTTTTGCTTGCGTTCGCAGTAAGAGCAGCCGTGATATTACCCTGCGCTCTTTCCCTGATATCGCCAGCACGTCCGGTGCGCAGGTTCTGCATGGCTGTCTGCAAGTTGCCGACTTGGCCTTGGATTGCCGCCTCGCCTTGCAAGCCTCGCATAAAGTTAATTCCGCTCATGCCACTGAGCCCGCTGCCTTGACCGGCAGCCAAACTGGCACCCAAAGCACTACCAACCGAGCCCTCAAGGTCGCTTATCTGACGTGTGTAATCTGCCAGGCCTTGTTTAAATAATTCGTCTTCTTCTTGGTTTTGTGCGGACATTGACATTTGCATAGGGTTGCCGCCGCCGAAAGCGTCTCCAATATCTTGAAAAGCGTCACCGCTAAACAAATACTTACCGCCCTCTACAACGTAAGGGATTGAAGCGGACACGCCAGCAGCAATCAAAGAAGCAGTCAAAGGGTCCATAGGCATAGCGATCTCCTATTCAACAAGCGCTTGCTTGCCATATATACATACAAAAACTCCGGAACCATTTCCAATGGTACCTTCGGCTGTTCCGGTATTTATATCTAAATACGCAGCAGCGGCCGTGTCATACAAATTTATATTGCACCGAATTTCTATAAACTGCTCGGTGCCGTCCGTCTTTGGGTTGCCTTCAACAGCGCCGGGATTCAGAGCGTCTGCAACCCCACCACGCAGAGCCCCTCCTGTAGCATCCATCTCAGTACCAAAATAAAACGGACGCCCTTGAGGTACATACCCCACACCAAGCGGCACAGACGGGAAGGCGGCCGTGCTAAATGCAATGGGTGCAAAAAAATGATTAATGTATCCGTTGTTTGCTGCATAACTCACGTCTTTAGCGCCAACGTAACTAATCTGTGTATAATTTGCTTCAGCAGCGCGCACCTTGCAACCAAGAGCAACACCTAGATCCATGTGGACGCGATAAGTAGAAACCTGGCCATCTAAGAACATTTTATCCCAAAAGACGCCAATATGATGAATTGTGCCAGGAGCTAGAATTGGAATAACTGCTGCGTCCATAAAACTGTTGTGCCCCCTACCGGGGTTTACAGAATTAGGTAGATCAAGATTTCTTCTACAATACCCGCTGGCAGAATTATAAACTTTAGCTGCGTCTGTTGCTGTTCGCCAAAGACTTATACCTTCATCTTCAGGCACATTAAACAAAGGAACAGTCAGGCAAAAATATCCTTGATCCTCTAATAACGATTCCGCTCTGCCCCTGCGCTCAGAATCACGAGTCAGACCACCTAATAAACCGTTGCGCACCTGACGATCAATCTGCTCAAAAGCGTCTTGCACGCCGTTTAGATTTGTTGATGTAGCTAAAATACTATTGCCAGCAGTCGGAGGAACTAAGACATTTGCAGCAAAAGATCGTGCACACTCATGGCTGAGCGGCACATTTTGAGGCCTTACGCTGTAAGTTGCATTGTCTCTTTGTACAATCGGAGCGCTAAAGCGAGCATGAACAACAAGGTTATCAATCCCTGTAACAGCGCCCACGGCTTGCGCCGGCAAAGTGCTATAATCTATATCGATTGGACTTTCGATTATAATAGAAAGAAAATCATAAGCACCAATGTTTGCCCCAATATTAGCGGTTAGAGCAGGGTTGGGTCGGTTAACTATTTTTTCATTAGTAAGATTTAGTGTCTGATTTGGAATGACGGCTTTACCACCACTACGACCAGCTTCAATTGTTACCTCAAGTGGAGATTCAAACGTGTCTGAGGTTGATGTGCTTGGCAGTCCATTATCAAGCCGAATGGGTTTGTTTTGATTCATGCAGTCAAACGAAATGCTAATTGATTCCAATACAATTTCAGGAGTGTCTGCACTCGAAAAAAAATCGGTATCGAAAAACTCCTGCCAAACAGGAAGTTTAAAAATAAACTGTTCTGGGCGTAAGTTGCCGTAAGGGTTATTTGAGTACCCATTAAAAATGGCATCAGAATGTCGCACGCGATGAAGAACAACCGAAAAAACGGATCTGTTTTCTGTTCGTTGATCTTTAGAAATATTGCCGCTCAAAGCTGTGGCTGCCTGAGACAGGTTATTCCAAACCATTCCCGGTGTAAGCGGCTGACCTCTGGTAAGTTTGTTAAAGTTTACTTTAGCCACTTTGTAACGCCTCTTTATAAGCTATTGTAAATGTAACGTTTTCAGGAGTCCTCGCTATTAGTGAGTCTGTTGCACTTAGGCTTGCTGATTGGTAGATCACCAATCTAAATCTAACTCTTGATCCTTGGTAAAAAGGAAGATCGATGTTCTTTTTTAACAAATAAAGAGACATTGGATTTGGAGAACCCGCTACTGCCGGGATCGTTCCGGCCTCTGACCCCCAAGGGGTTGTATTTCTTGAGCTACTCGGCACCATATCAGAACCGCTAGATTTGTAAGTGCCCGCATGAAAACGCTCTTGAAAATCTTGCAGCACAAATTCTTTGCTGTTTAACGATCGGTCTTCAGCAGCAACAGCATCATCAGTATCTATAATGATACGAATTCGCTGGTAACTATTACCCGAGCCGTCTCTCATGGGCAGGCTATGAACACCGCCTTTTTGCCAATGAGCACCGGGAGCATTTATTCCAACGCCGTTAATCCACAAACAAACTGCATCTAAAATTACAGGCTTTGGAAACATTGTAGAAACAGTAAACACATTGGGAGTAGCATTGTTTTCATAATCTGCTGGATATGGTTGCGTTAGACTGCTGCGTTTTAGCCCTTTTACGCGTGGGTAGTTTTCATGCTGCAAAAACGGAGGCACCCTAGAATAACCAATTCTAGCTGGCGCATTGGCTACCCAATCAGCGCCAATATAAGTAAATGTCATGTAGTTTAAAGCATACTTTTGTTTGATGGCGGACAGAGGCACGTTGTTAATAAACTGCTCAACATCATCTAACGCTGTTTGTATTCGACTTCCGTCAATCGTGCCGCCAGCAGCAAACTGCTCATCTGTAATAACTCGATTGCTCATAATAAAACTTCCCCTGTTCGGGTCGTATTGTTGTCAGGCCTGCCTGTTTGAATGAAACAACCTACCAGCTTTACTTTCGTTGCACCGCCTGCATTGTTTACTGTAAAACCCGCTGCCTGCACATTATGAAAGTAGCAACCTACAAACAAGGCAGCCCCGCCACTTTCAATTTGCACATAACTACTTGCTGCCTCTTGCGTGTTTGCGTCTTTAACAAAATGGCAGCCTACGAAAACCGTGCTTCCGGTAGCCTTAATAAGGGCTGCTGGCTGGTCGCCGTCGCACTCGTAAGTAGCGCCATATATAATTGAGGATGAGTCTGCCGATGTTTGCTTAGTGACCACAGCATCAGGATCCGACGAAATTGTTGTCGCCGGCTTTTCAAGCGAGATAACTTCGTGGTTCCCGCTAACAAGTCTTGTCCCATTGTTTCGATTGCTTTCTTCTAAAAAAGAATCGCCCGGACGAAGTATTGGCCCAACTGCTACTGCAACAGGAACATCATCGATAATGTTTTTACTCATCGACCTTTCCTTCTGTTGCCCTTGAATGTTTGCAGTATTGCAACCAGCTTTTGCACTTTGAGTTTTGAGGCAACTGATGACGCTGTACCGTACACCATAGCCATAAAAGAATCGCCTTTGCCGTGAGTGCTAATAGCAATTTCGTTAACCTCAACTTCATCAACTAAATAGTCAGTGGTTGCTGATGTCCCTGTTGACCACTTAGCCGTGCTTGCAGTGCTGTCTGAACCAAAGGTTCTTTTGCCTGCATTTAGTCGATTTCTGATGCTTTCTTTTTTGCGTATCTCTCGATTAGCAATATAAGGATCTGTGTTGTCCTGACGCTGGCCTGCAAGCATTTTGTAATCAGTTCCAACCACGGCGTTGTATAGGCCGTCGTAATCAGTTGAGACTGGGGTATCAGGCCCGCTTGTCACCAAAGACGCTCTAAGGCCTCTCAGGCGGGCTCTGACGCCATCGTTGTTGCCAATCATACCAGTCGTTATAGCCCACTGCACAGGTCGTTCGTGAACAGAAGCTCCGTCAAAAGAGTGAGTAGCGTTTTTCTGGCCACCGGTAGCTGGCACAGTGCTCACAGCGTTCCATCGCTGATTGGTATGACGAAAACGATCTGAGGCCTGCCACACAATAGCTCTAACAGCATACACTGTACCAGAAACGGGCTCGGTAGCCTCGGCTGCATACAAAGTAAAAATAGGATCATTTACTTCGTCAGTGTTTCCGCTAATTGTAAAACGTACCATTGGGAATCTGACCGGGCCTCTTGATCCGCCAGCGCCAAGGTTAGGTGTAACTACATTCAAGCGACGATTCGTTGCTGCTAAACTAATGGTGTAATTAGCTTTAGTTCCTGCCTCTGCATGAGTTGCTACTTCGCTGGTTGCATAAGTCCAGCCTGCTCCAGAGGGTAACTCTAGAGAAAAAGACAAAGCGCTGTTTGGGTCAGGAGCACTCTCACAACGCCAGAAGCTAACGTCGTAACTTTTCTTTTTTACTCGGTCGGTTGTGCCGGTGCCTGTTTCAAACCATTCATCAACAGGATCTACGAATAGAGTCCAGCCATTGTGTGCATACGTTGTTGTCCGATCCATAAGCGCCGGAGCAGTGCCGCCAGCAAAAGAATTAGTTGGTTGTAACAATACATAGTGGCCTTCGCCAAACTTACGAAAGTCTTCATTCTCAATACTTCGATCTAAACCACCACCTAAGCCAAGCTCTGCAATAACATACGATGGATTTTCACTGTAGGGGTTGTCATTCAAAGTATGATTAAGATCCTGAAACCCGCTAATCAAATAATCCCCATCTAGATCTGACAGCATGGTTAGGCCAGAAAACGACGGGAGATAAGAAATAGCGTTTGTCGTGTTTTGATCACGTCCGCCTAGAGGCCAGATACCCCACGCCTTGCTGTCAAAATCATAACAAAGAATATGATCATCATAACAAATATGAATTTTATCTTCGACACCTGAGTAGGTAACAGTTGGCTCACCTTCGTGGTAATACCGAATAGGTGTTTGCCTGTTAGAACTAGCGCCAGCATTTCCAGAGTTTCTGTAAAAATCAGAAGCAGGATCTAGCAGGCCCTCCATCCAATGAGCGGTAATAGGATCTGATATTGTTACAATCTTATTTACGTTGGCAACGAGATGTACGCCCCAAGTTGATATAAAACAAAGACCATACGGTGTTTCACAAAAAGACCGGGCAGACACACAACCAGCCTCTTTACTTGTTTCTGCTCGCACAACATCAACAACGCCGGGTACAACACTGCCTGCTGCGTTTGCTGGCCTAAGCGTAAAACCAACAACCTCTATATCTGTAAAAACGAAAAGGTTGTTTTTAAAACTACCAATAGCAGTGGTCTGACCGTCAGCTTCAAAAGCTGCAAAATTTATAGCCATTACCGAAGAAGGCTGGCTTACATCGCTAAACCAAACAACGTTATCGGCTGTATATGCAATGCGACCACCTAAGTTAGCCATGCCAATACTGCGAGGCATATCACCTCGCTCTAAATACACTACGTTTTTTCCGTTAATGCCAGGTGTTGGTACAACAGGTGTTACAACAGAACCTTCGCTAAAACCGTTGTGATTATTATTTGAAGTCCGATTATCGGCTGCAAAAATAGAGGGATCTGGATTGTCACTACAAATCCGTTGTCTATTTTGCTTATTAGGAACTTCGATCCCTCTGTAAACCCATGTGCCAATATCAGGACTTGCAAAATATACAGAGTCAGCAATCTGAGCAAAACTAACAGCGCTTAATGACTCAAAACGAAAACCCGTAAAATCAGCATCTCGATGGCTCTCAAAATGCCCAAACAAACTGAGGTATTCTCGACCACGATCAGCAAATTCAGAAGTCTTAAATGGTACTAAATAATCCGCATGATTATTCGTTGTGAGATCATAAATACTAAAAACAACTGCGACGCTTACCCCGTGTATTGTAAGGTAGTGCTTAGCGGCACTGCCTGTGCCCGTCATGTCTGCTTTGGTTGAATCACTAATACCTGCGTCAACAGCAAACAAAGACAGTATCTGCCTGTTTCCAAAACGAGACCGATAAAGAAAACTGCCTAAGTGTTTTGTATATCCTTGTGTGCCATTGTTGCTGTTTACCGCCGGCATAGTCACAGACGTATCAATCTGCGCTCTTTGTCCAAACCCTGCACGCACTTCTAAAGGACTAACAGAAGTCAGCCTAAACATGTTGCGCATCCACTTAATGCCGTCAGGGGATCGTAAGTCCATCCCGCCTTTAGGCAGAATATCTATTCTTTGGGGTCGGACCTTCATAGCCATGTTAGAAACTCATCTTAATAAGAACAGAATCATTTGATCCCATCAGCCTGCGTTTGGTGAGATAATCAGTCATCATTTGAACCTGTGAAGCCATCTCACGCAATAGCAACTCGTTTACGTTTTGATCTCTAATCATGTAACGCTTGGCCGCTAGCAGCACAACAAGCTCATGAAACTGAGGCAGCAAATTACCTTCAATGTACAGGTTAGTGTTTGCGTAATCCATCGTGTAACGAGGCACAGGCAAAAACTCTAAAATCATATTAGTTGGGGGTGTGTTGTTAAAAAACAAAACATTGCCATCAAGATAATATGTCCAAGAGAACATCGATAACTCTTGAGCTTTTGCCCCATCAACCTGACGGAAACGATCAATCCTATTTTTTTGGTCAGGATTCCAAGTGTATAAATCTAAAATTGTATCTATTGGCGGATGTACCAGAGTAGAGCCTGCTGGATTATACCAATCCGCAATAGCATTTGGACCCATAACAGCTTTTTGATTGCCGTTAGCCAGTGAGCTTCGCAGCAAATTAGAATCTAAATCCAAACTAAACCTAAAAGGTTTTACGCCATCAGCTTGCGAGGGGTAACTGCTGTCAGTTGTAGTTCCTGTGCTAAATTCACAAATAGCACCATACACATGGGGATTTGCTTCCCTGATAATCTGCCGCCATTGATCCAGCCCAAACTCTAGATACCTTTGTACTTGAGCCGTCGTAATAAACGTTGCGTCAGGGTCATCAACATAGTCACGAAATAAATCATGAGCCTCTGGTATTTTTAATCCCTGACTCACATTCCACCTCCAGCCCGTGCATCAAACCCTTCATAGGTTCGAGCTAGTTCTTGATTTTCTGTTCTCTGAGCAGCGCCTTCAGGTGTCCCGCCTTGCTGTTGAGCCCCTGCCATTGCTCCTTGATTCATGCCCATGCCTTGCTGAGGTTGAGGCTGCTGCACAGGGTATACTGGCTGACTGAGTTGTTGCACCACTTGCGGATTACCCTGCGCTGCTACAGCAATAAGAATACCTTGTACGTTTTCTTGAATATCAAGCGGCAAGTCTTGGAACTCTTCGCTTGTTGTGTACTCTTGGAACACCTCGGCAATCTCAATGATTGGATCGGTGCGCAACACAACAACTTCATTACCTTCGAGCGCAGCTTCTAATATGTCGAGTGCGTAGTTGTAGTTACGAACAGACTGATGAATCATTGGGTCTTGACCAAAGAAGTTAACGGCCTTGCGTGCTTCTTCAGGTGTAAGGAGGCCCATTTGAGCAAGCTGGATTGCTCTTTGCTCTCGTTCTTTGATGTGTGACTTGAACAATGACCCAGCCTCGAAGAACACATCCGGGTCATCACTAAGGTCTGTTCCTTTAATCATCTTGAAGAACATGCCGCCGTCTTGCCTAAACACTCGAATCATACGAGATTTGGTATAGTGTTGTTTGGCAAGCTTGATCATCTCAACAGACATTTCTCGCGCCGCTTTTTCAATTCCATCGAGAACTGATTGCAACTGGGAAGTATCTTGAGCAACCAGTGCATTGATTGCTTTGCCTGACTCTACTCCGCTAACTCTTTTACCTAATGATGTGCCGTGAATGCCTGCTAAGTCCAGCATCTCACTGTGGCTGCGATTCACATTGTCAAGCACATAGCCAGGCAACGGATTTAGCGGAAGTTGTTTAGGAGCGATCGAAGCTGGGTTATATCGAATGACAGCACCCGGTTCATTGGTGACTGTATCGACACCACTATTATTAGCAATAATCCACTGCAAATTACCCATGCGACGAATGTTAGTAATGATCGCCGAACGTTGCGCATTGTATTCTTTTTGTACTTGGATAAGAGGAGCAATCGCTCCCTTACCGTGCAAGCGGCCTGGCAGTTGATGAAATCTAATATGGACGATGGGAAACTTCTGACTACCATCCCACTTCTTTGCCTCCCAAGCGATTTGATTACCAATAACAATGCAGTGTTTGTTGTGTTCGCGACTCCAATACTCAAGAACCTCGTAGCGATCTTGATCGTTAGCTGTGTCTGTAGCGTAGGTAAAGTTGATGCGATCATCACCAAGCTTAGTAACAACCGTATCTACTTCGCTAAGATCAACTTTTGGATAAAGACGCTCAATAGCACTGCCATATAAATAGGTTCGCTTGATTAGCCACTCTGATTTGTGGATGCAATCAACGCTTCGCTGACAAAAGATATCATACGGAGGCACGACCTCAGCAGTAATTTGATCCTTTTCCATATCAAAATAAGTGTGAATAAACACATTGCCACACACAATTTGCCAGCGCTGGGCGTGCCTAAATACTTCGGGTATTTTGCAAGCTTCCCAAAGATACTGAATCATAGCGGAATCAGTCTTTGCTTTTATCATGTCCGCCGTAGTCATGCTTGCAGGGCGAACGCCAATATAAGGCACTACTACTGACAGCATGGATTGCAGTCGATTGTAGATTGGCAACAGCAGGTTTACAGTAACTCGACTAACACCTGGCTCAGACGGCTCAGTTACCCAAGTTCCACCATGTTGCTGATCTTTAAATCTACCATATTGCAGGCCATCAATAAATCGTCTGCATATATCCCAGACTCGTATTTCGCCGTAAAGCCAGCGCTCTGTTTCATATTTTAATTCGCCAATATGCCCAGCTTCATCTGAATACTTGGTTTTTTTTCGAGCCATTACAGCAAGTCCTCACCAGAAATATATGTAGGGTATTGCTCTTTGGCCGGCTGACTCATCTCTACTTTTGCTTTGTGCGCTAAAATCGCAATGCAGCCTAGAGCCACCACATAAAAACCCACAGCTAACATAGCAATGGCAATACAAAGTTCTAAAAATATAGACATAAAAAAAGCCCCCGGCAGATAGAGCCCTTGCAACTCTACCCACCGAGGGCCTCGGGATCAAGCGTAAGCTATTATGCTCGCTTATATTCAATCCCAGCCATCACGCCAATGGCGCGTGGAAGCTCGGAAACCATATTGTAATACTGCTTCCAGAAACCTTCACGAACGTCAGTCAAGCGGCCAGATACCTTATCACGCTTCTGGGTAACAATGTCACCACCGTCGGTGAACTCTTGGAACCCACCCGGACGTAGGGTGTAGGTGTTGATGGTGTCACGCACCAAGAAGTAGATGACACCAAACGGCACATCTTTGCTGACCGTAATCGGCATGTCTTCAAACGCCAGATCGCCAGGACGATGACCAAGGTCGCCACTCGTTTCACCAGGCATGTAACGAATGTTTTCTTGAGCAAGGTTGCGATACTGAGCACGGGTGAAGCGGTGCATGATAATCGTGTCAACATCCTCTTCACAGCGCTCTGCGATTGCATCGACAACCAACTGCATGTCTTCGAGCGTTAGCGGCTGACCACTGCTCAAACCACCAGCAGCAGCAGCAGCTTGGTCTGTTTTAAAACCAAAACCACGCAAAATGGTGTTCTTTTGTGTGTCACGAGCATTGCCGTAGCAATCATCAGCAGCAAGACCAAAAGCCAAACAGTTTAGGCCGTTGATTTCGTTAACCTGCGGTCGAGCACCGCTACCAAAACTGGTAACACGCACCAACACAACCAGATCAGTAGCACCAACGCCAGTGGCATCAATACCATTACCAGCAGTAGAGCCTAGTGTTACAGTACCAGCAGCGGTGTCAATTGAGCCCGCAGCAGCAGCACCACCGCCAGATTTTCCAACCTGAAAGATGTTGTTACCAGCACCGTCATCCAAAGATGCCCAGTTTTTAGTATCGTCAGCAGGACAATGAAATGCTTGGTAGAATGCAAGATCCACGAGATGATTTGCACCAGAAACACGT
>TARA_R100001480_G_scaffold153914_1_pt1 | contig 10942 bp, 20 predicted proteins | sample TARA_R100001480 | Tara Oceans TARA_R100001480 (sample SAMEA2622212) | marine metagenome | biome: marine biome (ENVO:00000447); feature: mesopelagic zone (ENVO:00000213) & marine oxygen minimum zone (ENVO:01000065); material: "saline water (ENVO:00002010), including plankton... | reverse complement strand
ACCTCAGGCAACCAGTGTGGCCTGCGTGTCACCCAAAAGCTGGACAATTAGTGCCGAATAATGGACCGTTTGATGCTAATATTCTCGTAAATGGTCACGACTGTCGAATTGAACTTAAGTCAGTTGGGACTAATCAGACAGATTATTTTTACAGCAACAAAGGATATGGCAAGAACTTTGATACCTGGCTCTATTACCGACAAGCTTGGATATTGTCAACCCACGCCCCAGGCAAGAGCACGACTCCCGAAGACAATCATTATGTTATTTTTCGCAAGCCACAACTGAAGAATATGTATGATATGTGGGACGACGTTGCTGTTAGTATGGGAGAAGAGCCTCTAAAACCTCCTCGGTGGCAGCTATTGAGTGAAGGTATGGAGGATGAATATGCTCGCTGGAGACACAAGTGGGAGCACGAGGGTGGAACGGCAGCGGCAAACGGCACCCAGGCAATGGCTCACATCAGGAATTTATTAGACACTTATGTTCCCGCAGCGCAATGGGCTAATTGCCCGGAACTCGTAACCGGTTACGACTATGTGGTGGAAAAGGGCACAAAAATTGATATCCGCCTGAGGCGAGCGTTTGCCGAGTATAACGCTGTGCGTATTAGACCTTATACCCGAGACCTTGTGGAAGCCATTGAGCGATATATCACCTTATATGGAAGTTTATAATAATGAAAAAGATTAACCTATTTGACGTCATTACTCCCGTAGGCATTGTATCATCTGTTCTACTACTTTTGATGTTTGCATCTGGTTGTTCGATGAAGTTCTATAAGAACTCACCGGAGGATGTGCGCAAGTGTTGTGAGCGAGTGAATGCCCATGTCGAGGAAATGGCGAAGTTTAACCGTTACTGTAAGGTAGCAGTATTTTTAGCTAACAGTGAGAACACTAAAGCCGTTGGGGCGGGTGTCCGCAAAGGAGCGAGAGATGCCGTAAAGGTATGCAAATTTGTGTTTGGTGTAGAGACAGACCAAGAACTTATCAGCGCTGGCGACCAACAAGAGTATTACCGAGTGCGCTCCTATATTATAACAGAGCCCGACCCTAACGGATTTTGGATACGACCTAATTGCGACCCTGCCGAAATCCATTGTGAAGAATTTTAGAAAAGGAAAATGTAAATGAAACAAGGTGATAAAGTCACTATGAAGTCCAATACCCTGATTATGGGATTCCACCGAGGAGGAGCTTATTTCCGCATTGCGAAGCGAGGCACTCCTAAGTTGGCTTCTCGCCGAGCAGGCACTTTTAGTCGAAACAAATACCATATTAATAACGGTGTCACCGACTATACCTTTAGGCAAAGAGGTGCCCATCATAGGGAAATACAGTGCTACGGAGAACAGCGGTTTGAACCTGGTGACTTGATTGGAGAAGTCATGGATGTACAAGATACTCATATCGATATTGTTATCGATTCGAGCACTTTTAGTGAACCAGTTGACGTCCCTTTCCGAATCGTTACAGGTATTGAGCTTGATAAGAATGCTAAAGATGCTTTTGCGGTCCTGTTAGAATCTGAAGATTAGAATATGGATTACCTTTTGGATGTAGTAGCAACCATTGTAGTAGCCTTTGCTGCTGGCATGGTCCTTCATCGGGTGCTGTGGAAGTTCTTTGATTACGTCCTAGATAAATTAGAAGACTGGGAACAAGAGGATAGATAATATGAATGGATTATATCATAAAGAGATTGGCTTCCCCAACGTCAAGTTGCCCGAGGGAACCTATGAAATAAAAAAGTATTCTCAACACGCACTGAGAGCCGCACAAGACGATAGATATGGGGAAGCTAAAACCTTACCCACTACTATTGATATGGCACAGGCAGACTTGTTCGAGATTGAGGTAGAAAATAATAAAGTTATCAAAGCAGCAGTAAGAACAAACTACGATGATAGATTAGATTTAATAGTTGTGTTTATGCCTGAGACTCCTGACAACTTTGTAAAGACTGTCTGGTTCAATGAGAAAACGGACAGACATAGAACACTCCAGCACTGGAGATACGATATTCCTCCTCGGAGTGACTTCTGATGATTGATTGGGATAGTGTAGTGGAAGCATTTGCCGTTATTAGTATTGCCTTGTCCATCGTGGCAATGGTTTACGGTTTGGCAATGTTGTAAGTTATGCCTGCGGCTTACTATGATGATGATGGCAACTGGGTAAAGCAATGCACCAAGTGTAAAGAGGTGCTGCCAGTTGAAGAGTATTATCGGCACGCTCCCGGTGCATCCAAAGATGGTTTGCAGCCAAGATGTCGGGAGTGTATTTTAGCTAAGCATCGAGAACAAAACCGAAGGCGCAACAAAAAAAGAAAACAAAAGACCTACAAATTAACCAACAAACAAGTTGCCTGGATAAAGGAACAGAAAGGAAAACTCAGTATAAGAAAAACAGCTAAAGAGTTCAGCAATAAGTTCTGGGCTATAAAGGTAAACCCATCTACAGTACAAAGGATATTTGCTGGCAAGATACATAGCGATGCAGGGGAAGCTGATACAGTTTCTATTTATGATTTGCTAGAGGGTGCCAGCCAGTTCAGTGGTTCAGTAGAAGAGTATATTGACTCGACAGATACTAAGAAAGTGAAGTATTAAAACGTGTTGCAAAGCAATGTTGCATAGTTTGCTCACAACACTGCAAAAGATGCACAGTTCTGTAAGCTCTTGCTTTGCCTGTTTATCTTTGTTTAGATGTAAAGATTTATAAGCTAAAACAGGATGTTATAGGATTGGCTGCTATTGGCAGCTTTTGGTGCTGATTGTCTCAGTGTCTCAAATACATATATGATGGACAAACGTCAAGGGGAAATAAAAAGCAGGCAAACCCAAATAAAAGTGAAGAAAAACGCATTTAAAAGTTGACACATACCCTATCCGTGATAATATACAGTTGAGAGGGAGAGACAACAATGTCAGTAGACTTCAAAACTTTCGTGAGCCTAGCACCAGCAGTGAGTGCTGCTCGCCTTCCGGTTCTTCTCCGTGGTCGCCACGGTATCGGCAAGAGCCAAGTTGTTTATCAGTTGGCAGCTAATGCCAGCTTGCCAGTGGTTGAGCGTCGGGCTAGCCAGATGACCGAGGGTGACTTGGTTGGTCTGCCTAGTGTCGATGGCAATCGCACCAGCTTCAACCCACCTGACTGGTTCAAACAAGCTTGCGAAGAGCCTGTCTGCTTGTTCCTTGATGAGGTTGACCGAGCTACCTTGGAAGTTCGCCAAGGGATTTTCGAACTGACCGACAGCCGAAAGCTGAATGGTCACCACCTTCATCCTGATACCATCATCTTCGCTGCCGTCAACGGCGGGGAACATGGGGAAAACTACCAAGTCAATGAGATGGACCCAGCAGAGCTTGACCGCTGGTCAGTCTGGGACATCGAGCCTACGGTTGAAGACTGGTTGGCTTGGGCTAAGAACAATGTTGACGGTCTCATCTGGGACTTCATCAACCAGAACCGGGCTCACCTTGAGCATAACGGTGACATCGAACCTAACAAGCGTTACCCCAGCCGTCGTAGCTGGGACCGGCTTGACAAGGTGCTCAAGCAGGCTGATGCTCTGGAAGCCAGCCCCATGATGTTCAACCTGGCTCAAAGCTTCGTCGGCTTCGAGGCTGCTGTCGCTCTCAACGACTACGCCAAGAACTACGAGCGGGTCGTGACGGTTGAGCAACTCCTCAACGGGGAGCGAGTTGAAGCTCTGGCTGCAATGTCTCTCAACGAGCACTGCGCAATGATTGAAAAGCTTGAAGCTGAAGAGATTTGCAAAGCAGAGTTCTCTGAGGAGCACGTCAAGAATCTGGCGGAATACTTCGTCACGCTGCCCAGCGAGGCTGCGATGAAGCTCTGGAGCGTAATCTCCCAAGCCGGTGTCCAAGAAAACGTGGTGAAGTTCCACGGTGCCAATGACGGCGCTGTCGGCAGCCACCTCTCGAAAATCCTGGGAGCCTAACTCTCTCTCAACCCTGCTCTCAGGTGACAAGCCCAGCCTAGTGCTGGGTTTTGTTTTGTCTACACTAGGGGAGAACTAAACTAATATACTGAAAAAGCGGGAATAAATAAAAAGTTGACAGACTACCATACCGTGGTAATATACTAGTGAGGGAGAGATACAGTGAGTTTTGACCTGAAACTACACGCTTACCGCTTGCTTATGGATGAGCCGTTCTTTGCGGCTTTGAGCCGTAAGATTGAAAAGCGTGCTGACCGCAGCATTCCGACTGCTGGTGTCCGGGTATGTCCTGAGACTGCACAGTTTGAAATGTATTATAATCCAGAGTTCTTTGAGAGTCTGCCTGAAGAGCAGGTGCGTGGAGTACTCAAGCATGAGTTCTACCACCTCATCTTCGAGCACGTCACCAGCCGTAAACCTGAGGGCGTCAACTTCAAGGTCTGGAACATCTGCGCTGACCTGGCTATCAACAGCCACTTGGTTGGTGAACTGCCCGAGATGGCTTGTATGCCAGGTGTCGGTCCTTTCGAAGACTTGCCCTTAGGGATGTCAGCCGAGTGGTACTTAGCTAACTTCCCAGAGCGTCCAGAGAATGAAGACTCTGAGAGCGGTGACGGCGAAGGTGGTGAGGGTGAGCCTGGTGATGGTCAGCCTGGTCAAGGTGGAGAGCCTGGCAGCTTTGATGACCACTCCGGTTGGGATGACGCTGGTCAAAGCCCTGAGCAGCAAGCAGCTAATCAGATGGCTAAAGAGCGACTCAAGCAAGCCATGAAGGATGCTGCGCAAGAAGCCAGCCAGTCTGCCAAGGGCTGGGGCTCAATGTCTGGGGAAGTAAAGAAAGATATTCTAAAACGACTAGAGAGTAAAGTAGACTGGCGTAAAGTGCTTCGCTACTTCATCAAGACCAGCCAGCGTGCTAGCCGTCGCTCTAGTGTGAAGCGTATCAATAAGCGGTATGCCTACATCCATCCCGGCAAGAAGGTTCAGCGCCAGGCAAAGATTGCCATCGCTATCGACCAGTCAGGTAGTGTGGATGATGAGATGCTGTCAGCCTTCTTCGGAGAACTCAACGGGCTCGCTAAGTTTGCTGAGTTCACGGTAGTACCCTTCGATACTGAGGTGGCTGAGGATAAGGTCTACGTCTGGAAGAAAGGACAGAACAAAGCTGCTGAACGTGTTAGCTGCGGCGGTACCTGCTTTGATGCTCCTACGGAATATGTCAACAAGCGTGGGGATTTTGACGGCGTTATTATCTTGACGGATATGGAAGCTCCGAAGCCCAAGGCTTGCAAAGCCCAGCGGATGTGGATGACCGATGAGCGTGGTGCCAGCCGTCCCTACTTCAAAACCAATGAGAAGGTTATCCAAATCGACTAACGCATTTTGCGGGAAAGAAATAATAATATGCAAAACCTAACAGAGAGAATAGCAGCATATGAATGTGGAGAACTAACTGAAGAGCAAACCATTCAGCTATTTCAAGAACTGTGTGACAGCCGTCTCATCCTAGAACTGCAAGGTCACTACGGTAGATTGGCTTTCCAGCTTTGGGAAGCTGGTTTGATAACTCTTGACAGCGATTGACTGCTGTGTTACAATAAGGGGGGAGCCCCCTCCCCTCCCCTAAGGTTAGTCCCATGGTGGGGAACCCCCCCTGGGGGTGTCCTAAGGACGTGTTAAACGGATGCCCAAATTTTCTAGATTTTAAGTTTTAGGAAAACAGAATGATAAAACCAGGAGATATTGTTTTTCAAAAGCGTAAAGGTGGTTTGATGAATAACCAGCCTTTAACCTCTCGTCTTGGACTAGTTATTAAAGAACACAACGAGAAAGGAGCGGTACCGCAGTTCTATGTCCAGTTCAATCAAGAGACTCCTAAATGGTATTATCAGCATGACCTCAAAAAAATCCAATTCAATAAAAGAAAAGAGAACAAAAATGTTTAATATCAACAATATCAAAACCAACGTTCCTGAAATCGATGAAGAGAACAAGAACCTTTTCTTAGCTACAGAGTTCTTACAACGCTGCGGTAATCACCCAGGGCTCACAATGCACGAGTTTTATAACGTAGTCTATGCAGACAATCCAGACATCACTGACGAACGCTATGATGAGCTTTTGACAGCCGCCATTGCTATCGAGACCATGATGAATGTCCAAGAACTAATCGATGAGAAGCTCGGTGAGCCCACAGTCCATTGACACTTGGGGTTGGTGACTTAGTAGTTATCAGTGATGAGTGCGACATAAAGTACTTTGGCGGCAAGACTGCTATCGTCATCAAGAATGTAGGGCACGATGCTACCGACCATTCATACGGACAGTATTACCAGCTTCAGTTCGCCAATGGCAAGCATCACATCTTCACGCAGCGTGAGATAATACTTCTATCAAAGGCAGGAAGAAAAAATAATGAAAATAGGTGACCTAGTAGAGTTCTCTTACGGCAGAGTAGGCGGACAAATAGATGGAATAGGTATTCTAGCCGAGGTAGGTTTATGTGGTAAACATAAAGTGCTGTTTATGGGTAAGGGATACTGGGTGCCGGAAGACTTTGTGAAAGTGATTTCAATGGTACGAAAGTCAACTGTAAATGACGATATACTTAATTAAAAAGCAGACAGAGGCAGTAAAAAAGCGGGAACCCTTTTGGAGTCTTCTCAGCCTTGGGGAGGTCTTGTCAACGTTTGGGCATAGTACATAATGTTTCAGAAGGGTGACTTCATTGTCGAGTATGACCGCAGCGACCGCACGGGCGACGTGAGGTTTGGAGTGGTAATGAATGTAGAGCCGGGAATGTACGATATACTGGTACTTGATGTAATGTTCGCTACGGAAAGATTATATACTTTTGCCAGCCGTTGCCAGCATTATGAGGAGTGGTTAGATGAAAACGGTTTTTAGGATTGGCGACCTTGTAAAGTTTAAAGAAGATTCATGGTGGCTGCAACGTGCTGCCAACTTTCGAAAGCGTTACAGCAGTGACAGCTTAGTTCTCGTGGTTGACGACCTTGTAGAAAGTGAACAATTTTTTTACGGCGTTGTCTGCGGTGGTGACGGCGAAGCACATTTGTGGAGTCACGACCAATTTGATTTGGTGCAGTCTGCCGGCAAGTGAAAAAAATTTCAAGAAAAAATTTGCGAGATTTTGAAACTGTGCTATACTGCTTTAGATAATAAATCGAGGAACAGCCAATGACAACACTGAAAGATATTTCACTTGAAGTAATCAATGAGTCTGTTGCTTTGGGTGCTCATGCTAAGGCACGTCAAGATTTTAGTGCCATTGGTCAACGGGTATTGGATAGGCTGAGCAGCAAACAACGCTCTGAGTTCTTTGGGGCGTTTTTAGAGGCAGCTTTCGCTGAGTGTATTGCCGATGAGCACGGCTATGAGTCTAGGCAGCCTGATAACGACCGTGAGCCTGATTTAAACTTTCTAAACGGTCACACGATGGAAATCAAAAATACTTCGACTGACACGGGTTGGCGTGGTGGTAAATATTCCAAGCGACCCGGTGATTATATTTTAGTTTCCTATGATAAAGATGAGCACAACGTTTTTGTCGCACTGGCATCTTTGACTGAAGAAGATTGGCAGCGACCAACATCAAACAATTATTATGGCACTACGTTTACCGCTTCCGACTTGCGTCGGGTTATCAACGAGGGTCGTGGAAAAATTATTTTGGGCGGGTTTCGCTACGGTCCTAGGAATGGAAAACCTTATCTGCGCCGAGCGGCTGCATTCTAGGAAGAGTGATGATATATGAATTTGACTAGTATCTTGTTAGAGGTTGGGATATATGGTGTGGCTTGGACTTTTATTAGTTTCGGTTTAACATTACTTTTAGCTGCTGCTTTTTTCGGTATTAGAGAAGAAAAAAATTTGGAGAAAAATCAAGATGTTTTATAAGTCATTGTTTTTACTAGTATTTGGCAATTTGTTCAATCAAGCCTATCAAATGCAAAACATTACTTGCCCTAAGTGGGTGCCCGGCACCAATGAAATCCTGCCCCGAGGAGTAACCCTTTCTCCGGAGTTGGAGTTACGCAACAGGGTTCGATGTTATTGTGAGGTTGTCATGCCGCAAGAGCGGGGATGTATTGCCAACAATGTTCCAAGAAATCTATGCAAGGCACGCACGGCTGCTTGGGTGGAGGATAATCTTATGCTGCGAAATAATCACATCCAAGTCCAAACGCCGGTTCGGCTACCGCATCGGGATAGAATGATAAATGTCGAACCGTAGAGGTATGACGCTCATTCTAGTTTTGGTAATGGCTGCTCTTATTGGTATGAGTGCAATGTTATTATTTTCTACCGCCAATATGGAAACGATGATAGCCGGCAACATTCGGCGTATGAACCAAGCAAAAATTTCGGCGGCGAGTGGGCTCAATCATTTCGCTGCCCTAAACTTAGATTACAACACACTTAGAGGGCAGGCTGGCGGTCTGCAAACTTTGCAGATTCTTCCCGTGACTCGTTTGTCGGACAGAACATCCTACGAGGTAAAGGTGCATTTCTCTCCCACTCTAAGTGCAAGACAGTATCTGGTCGAAAGTATTGGTTACTATACCAAGGGAGAAAAGATTTTAGCTACCCATCCGATAAAAGCCCTTTTTGAAGGAGCGCAATAAAAAACAAAACTATTTATTGTTACGGCGGAGATTTTTATGATTACGAAAACTGTTGTTTGGAAAAAGATTCAACAATCCCTCAAAGAAGTGGAACGGTCAAAAAGGTTCACGGAAGATATTATGAAGCGCATCAAGGAAATTCCTCAAAATGAAAATAAAACTAAGTGAATTAAAAAAAGTTGTTAGACGAGTAGTCAACGAAGCAGCTAAAGAAGGTTCTATACAGAAGATTTACCGGCGCTCCTTTTCTCGAATGATTGATAAGGCATCTACGGGCGGTAATAAGAATACCCCACCATTTACAGAGAAAGCACCCCGACCTGGAGATTCAGGTCCGCCGGGGGACAAGTAAATGCTTCGAGAGTGGCGGGCTTTTCTGAATGAAGAAATAAAAAAAGTATATGTTCATGGCTATGTGAAACCAGAGAGTGCGTTCCATACACTTACAGAGTGGAAAGAATTTGTTGAGCGCATCTTAGAGTTTCAAAAAGAGGGACACTATGTTAGTCACTCTCATGGCGAAATCGTTGGTCCTAGAGAGCTTACTTCATTAATAGATGAATTTTACGGCTTCCAGATAAATGTTGATGTTCGTCGTTACGACTTGTTGACACAGAAGAATGTCTTGGACCATATAGAAGATTTCAGTAATCATAGGTTCTGGTCTTTAGAGAATGAATTCTCTCAGTATTTCGAAAATATGGATGAACTTCGTTTTGCTTACTTTTATTCTCGGGGAGATTTAGAACCCTATGTGTTGATAGATGATGCTTTTACTGAGCAGATTTATGGTTCGATTTATAACCCAAAAGTTTTATATCACTATACTCACCCAGAAGGGGTTGAGAGAATCCAAAGAGCTATTGAATCAGGAGACCCATTTGACATTTCTGCATATACTGTTGCTCAACGTGATTTCTTTAGAGCCAAATCCAATATGATTATGGAGTTTGAAGGAAATGTAAGAGCGGGTTTTCGCAGCGATGTAAAATCTTATTCTGTCAGTAACGGAAGAAAATGCGTAAACCTCCATAGGATGGGTTATCCTGGCACCAAGGACAATCTCTGTACTGATTTAGAGAACGATTGCAATGGAGAGCTTAAGACTTCCTTGTGGAATGAATTTATAGTTACTCCCATTAAAATATTAGATGTTAGTGAAAAATGAAACTGATTCTTGAAAGCTGGCGAAAATTCCTTGCCGAAGAAGATGTAAAATACTCAGGCATATTAAAGATGGGTCTTCCTCCCGAAGCTTTATCGCAGGTTCAGGCTGTGCAAACAATGTTGCCTGAAGAAGCTATTGATTTATCAGAAAAAGACTTACATATTACATTAATTCACCAGGATATCCTAAAACCATTTGCAGAGATTATTAAAAATATTGACTTGCCAGAGCCTCCTCCAGTGGTTATAGAGGACGCTGTATGGGAAAGAGAATCTATGGGAAAAAAGTCTTGGGCTCTAAGGTTAGAAAACCAAGAAGATTATAAAGACTATGTGAAACAAGTAATGGAACTTCTGGGCAGTCCTAACACTTCTCCCGAACCCGAACGAGTTTTTCATATTAGTGTAGCTAATCTGACAGGTAATCCTTACGATTCAGTAAGGTAATATTCTTAGGAACTATGTAAGATATGAAGCTTATAATGGAACAATGGCGAAAGTTCTTGAAAGAAGGCATCAGCGATGTCGTCTATCACTATACTAGCGGACTTGAAAAGGGTGCCAGGATTCTTGAAGATAATAAGTTTCTAGCGTCCGGCGGATTTACCAAAGACGTTGAGTCTGAATTAGGTAAAGGTAAACTTTATTATTTTTCTACCGCAAGAACCCCAGCCAATGCTTACACAGGAAACTACCCACAGGGTGTTATCTTCAAATTGGATGGTCGTGCTTTGGGGCAGAAATATAAAGGGGTCCCACTAGACTATTGGGCAACCTCAAAACGTTCTTCTAAGAAAGCAGCCAACCCTGACCCTGGCGAGACAGAAGGCTTTGAAGCAGAAGACAGAATACTTTTAGACGAGCCTTATATCGAGGATGCCGACAGATACATTGACGAAATACATTTTGCTATTCCTTTGTATCGGTTTGAGAAAGGAATGTTTGATGACGAGCCAAAAAGAAAAGCAGGCAGTTCCATAGAAGCATATACGATGAAAGGTCTTAGAGATGGCGTCGCTATAGCGGAACAAAGAAACATCCCTTACTACATCCACATTGATAAACAAACCTTTCCCTTTGTTGAGGTTGGAAAGAAGAAGGCGCTTACAAGCTTGGCTGCGTTTATGGAAGAAGTAGAAAAGTCTGGTGTCACGGTT
>TARA_R100001480_G_scaffold51104_2_pt1 | contig 11033 bp, 13 predicted proteins | sample TARA_R100001480 | Tara Oceans TARA_R100001480 (sample SAMEA2622212) | marine metagenome | biome: marine biome (ENVO:00000447); feature: mesopelagic zone (ENVO:00000213) & marine oxygen minimum zone (ENVO:01000065); material: "saline water (ENVO:00002010), including plankton... | reverse complement strand
CTGCCAGTTATTGCATCAAGAAACACTTCTCCTGAACTTGCAGGTGTTATATGAAAACCATATCCATTTCCAGTGCCTGATAATGCAGTGCCAGTTGATGATATTTGAAAAGGAGCAGAAGGACTATCAGTACCAATACCTAATGCAGTTATGTTGTCACCATTGCCATTCTCAAGACCACCAGTTGTTGGTGTTCCTGCACTTGTGCCAATGGTTAGAAGGTTGCCAAATGTGTCTTTGAGTTGTGTGCCTTTTAAATCCATGCTAATGCTTATTGAAAACTATTCTTGACTGATTAAATACTTGCTTGCTTCTGTTCAAAACTCCGAACCTGATATGTGAGATTGCAATGAATATCATTGAATCATGTCTATGAGTATGACCTTGAAAGTTCTTGCACCTGCTTCATTCTGTGATCCACTGAGCCTGATCTTCAAAACATCCTTGAACACATCAGCAGGAAGTGAGTGTTTTCCAGTTGCAACTGATATGTTGAACTTTGTACCAAAAGTATCATATATATCATAAAATGTTCCATCCACATCAATCTGAACATCAAATGATGTGTTGGTCATTGACTCTGTGAAAACTATTGATCCCATTTCAAAGTCTTTGAATTGTTGATCAATCTCAATTGCTGAGCTTGTTGAAGCTCCTGATGCAATGGTTGCTGTTCTTACTTGTGTTGATTGTGCCATATCTGAAGATACCTATTTTTTTTGATTTTCTTAGGAGACCTTGAGAGTTCCATCAGATTCTTTGTACAAAATTCCACTCTCAGTTGGCTTAGATGTTGGAAGATTTGTGAGCTTAATGATTCCACTCAACTCATTTGCTGACCTCGTGAGTCTTGCAAATTGATTGTCACTGCTGTTGACAAATATTCCATCAAGACTGACTCTTGTTTGACTGTCATAGCTTTTGACAACAATGTTCTCATCTAATTCAAATTCTGCATTGAGTGCAGTGTCGTTTGACACCACTGTGATTTTTATTTTTACAAAATCAAAAGAATATGAATGTGCACTGAATCTTGTGTCTTTAGTTTGTGATGTAGCTGTATAAACTGCACTTAAAAAAGATGCAAAAGATGTGTATGTTCCACTTGAACTTGTAGATCCTAGCGCCTCAACTTGAATGTATGCTTCTGTTCCATCTGTGCCAAGTGAGTTAAGCTCTGCACTGACATCAATGTACAATGAGTCACCTTTTGTAGTTTGAAAAGCACTGCTCAAGAATGGTGTTCCTTGTGTGATCACAGTTGCATCATTAGCATTGTATTCAGTTGTCTCAGTGAGTGAAGCAGAACCATTGTTGACATCAATCTGAGTTCTGACTCTGTTGGCATCCTTGAGTTGAACTTGTTGATTTGATGAGTCAATCTTGATTCCTGATCCTGATGCTGTTGTGTCAAGAGTGAATGTTCTTGATTGAATGTCAAAGCTTCCTGCATTTTCATCAAATGACAAAAAGTTTGTTCCATCACCAACTTTGAACTGAACATTTCCTTGTCCAAGTCTCCAAAAGTTTTGACCTGATATGCCAGTTGTCTCAAACTTAATCCCTTGAGTGTTGCTGTCTATTCTTCCAACTGTCACAAGGTTGCTTCCAGTGCCAATGACAATGTTTTCATTTGCACTGCTGATGTCAAGATTGGCTGTGTTCAGGCTGAAAGAAGTTGTTGCAATGTCAAAGCTTGACCCATTGAATGACAAGAAGTTTGTTGAGTCACCAACTTTGAATGTGTTGCTTGATAGCTGTGCAAGAACAGTGGTGTTGTTTTTGAAAAATACTCCTGAAGAAGTGATCAGTGCATGTTCATTTGAGTTGTCACCTGCAAAAAAACCAAATGTCTCTGAGCTGAGTCCTGAATATCCATTGAGATCACCAAATGCAACTCTTGTCTTGTCCACACTGAGAAACCCACTGTGATTGTTCACTCCAGTTTGCAGTCTCATGATAAGGTTGTCAGTTGATCTGTCCACATTTCTGTACATGATAGACTGCCTATCAGCATCAGATGTGTTTCCAATTCCAACAATGGTGTCACCCTTTGCAACTTGCGACAAAGAACCTGATGTGATTGATACTTCAATTGTGGCATTTGTTGAGTCTGTCACTGCACCTTTGATTGACTTTACAATTGATCCTGATCCACCACTTTCAAGATCATTGTTCACACTTATGACTTGAATGATAAACAAGTCATTGACCTTGAAAGGATTTGCAGATGTTCCACTCAAGTTCTCAACAGTGATGGTGTCATTTGAAGTGTCCACTGATGCAACTCTTGCAGTTGCTATGGAAAGCACCTCTGATCCACCAATGGTTGTGATTTGTTTTGCAATAAATTCAAAAGCTGTCAATGCTCCTCTGACAAGTACATTTCCAAACTCTGCATCTCCGTCTGCTTTGATCTGATACCCTGATCCACCAAAGGTTGCAACAAAACCATCATCTTGAAGGTTTGACTGTGTTGTGAGTGTACCTTGAAGATTCATTGTGCTGTTGAAGTCAGCAGATCCAATCAATGTTAAGTTGCCAGTCATGCTTGAGTTCCCAGTCACACCAAGAGTTCCACCAAGAGTTGTGTTGCCAGTCACATCAAGTGTGCTGTTCAAGGTTGTCTCTCCACTCACATTCAAGTCATCATCTATTCCAACAGCACCAATTGCATCAAATACAAGATTGGAAGTGTTGAACACCTGAGTTGAAGTTGTAGCATTCCAAATGACAGACCCTGAGTTGCTATCAATTGCATTCAAGGTGACTCTTCCAGTCGCTTCAAGCTTGTTGAACTTGACATCACTTGTGCTTGTCAAATTTTGATCAAGAGCTCCTAAATATCCAAACTGAGTGTTGGATATGGTAACACTGTCAATGTTCTGAATTTGAGTGTATTCTGCCTCTGTGATGGCAACCAAGTCAGATGCTTGTCCTGAAGATAGACCTGAGAGTGTGTCAAGCTCTGCATCATGTGCTTGAACATTGGTTCCAATGGCAACTCCAAGATTGGTTCTTGCTGTACTTGCATTGTTCAGGTCTGAAAGATTGTTTGAAACCTGCAAGAAGTTTGCATTGGTTGCACTTGTTGAGTTTGAGCTTGATCCTGCACCAGTTGATGATGTTGAGCCACCACCAGTTGCATTGGTGTATGAGACTAGGGTGTCTGATCCTGCTGTGACAAAGTTCAGCTCAATGATATTGATGTTCCACTCATAGCTGTTTGTGTTCCATGATCCACCAAGAAAAGCAAAGTTTTTCCCATCATAGACAATGATCTTGTTTGGTTCATACTCTCCATAGAAAGATCCCCTGATGTTCCTTCTTTGACCTCTCCTTGCATCCATCAACTCTCTCATCAAAAGCTGTTGATGAGTCATTGTGCTTGAGTCAGTTGTCAGTTTCCAAGTTGATGTGAACCCATCAGACAAAGCTGTTCCAAGTCTCAAAGCTGACAAAGAGCCTGCACTTGGACCATCTCCAAAATGAAATTTTCCATATTCATAGACCTCATTGAAAGAGAGTGTCTGCCTTAGCTCAAAGTCAATTGAATCACTGTTCTCAGTGTTGGCAACATATCCAATGTCAAACTGCACATCACTGATGTCAACATACTGAACATCATTCACACCAACCAAACTCTCAGGGAAATCAAAAACCACACTCAGCACACCATCAGCATCATCAGGAATGAGTTCTGATATTATGCTCACACCTCTGTTTTGATATATGTCATTTCCATCACTGTCTGCTGTTACTGGTCCAGTCACACTGATTGGAATGGATGAGTCACTTGCACTCCATGCCATTGTGCTTGTAAGATACTTTGTGCCTGCTTGGATCTTGACATTCATTCCTGCAAAAGTATCAACAACTGATGATGTCTGATTTGTTGCAATCCCTAAATTGAAAGAGAGCCTGAGTGTAGTGGTTCCATTGCCTGCATAATATTGAGAGAATGTTTGATCAGAAGTGAACCTCAATGATCTTGGAATCTTTATTGATTGAACATCACTGTCATGCTGATAAGTTGATGTGACTTTTTCAAGACCTGCATAGTAATTGTTGACAACACTGTTGCCAAGAATCTTGAGCGTTTGATTGGATGCAATAGTTTCTCTCAAATCAGTGCTGACTCTTGCTGATCCTTGTTTGACTCCTGAACTGTTGTATGTTGTGACTGGTACTGTGCTTGGTGCATTCAGTGCTGAGAGTTGCACAATCTGCCAGTCTCCATCTGCTTGTCTTAGTACTGCACCATAAGTCTTGAGCATGTACTCAAGTACAGTCTCATTTCTCAGTGGTCTGTCAGTGCTTCCTGATGTATCTGCAAACTCTCTGAACCTTTGCTCACTGTGATAGATTTGATTGTACACATCATCACTTGTATCTGACTGATCTGAAGCAATCCACTTGGATGATGTCTTGATGTCCAATCCAAGACCAGTGGTGTTCAGTATCGAAGCAATGGTTGTGATTGCTTTGTTTGTGCTTAGGCTGAAGGTAAAGTCTCCACTGAGTTCAATATCCTTTGCAGTGAAAGTTGTCTCCATATTGCCAAAATTCTGCTCCCCGATAGAGATCAGGTCAGGCAACAACCATCCACTCCAAATGATGGTTGAGTTTCTTTTGAGCTGAACCTTAAAGTCTTTGAATTTGCTTTCTGCTACCTCTTCAACGGCATCTCTCTCTGTCTGATTCCTGACTGCAATAGTTCCTTTACATTGAGACTTTTGAATGTGTGTGAACTTTCTGAAGTTCAGTTGATCATAGCTTCTTTCAATATTCTTTCCAATGAACTCAGTTGCACTGCCAGTGTGACCCTCATACAACAACTCAAATGTGTATGTTGTTGTAGTGGTTCCGACAATTTGCTTGTCAGTGAAAAAGTATTTCAGACCATAGCTCATCTGTCAAGTGAATAGTTTGCTTCAGCTAAACTCAGAACAAGGTCAGATCCTTTGATTCTAAATTCACCACTGAGATTCAAGTTTGATCCCATATCTGAAGGAAGTGATCTTGACTTGGGGATGACCCTCTCACCTGAAGAAAGCAGTGCAGGGAATGTGTCATTGTTGAATCCTGATGGAACTATTCCACCATCCTTCATTCCTTCTCCGAATTTTGCAGTCACATTCTTAATGGTTTTACCTAAAGCAACAAGAATTAATCCACTTGCAATTGCTTGTGGTGGATTCGCAAAAAGACTTTTCTTCAAGCTCAATGAAGCTGTACCAATACCAATGGCAAGCTTTCCAAATTGAATTGCAAAGTCTCCAAGAACAGACAAGATTCTGCTTCCAAAGTCTCCTGCTCCTGCATCACCAGTGAACAAGTCAGCAAATGAATCTGCAACTGTGCCCAAAGTTGAAGAAAGCTGATCCTTCATGAAGTGATCAAGCTGTCTCATTTCATCTGTCGTCTCAGCCATCCCTATCTTGAACTTTGATGTGTCAACAGTTGCTTTTGACAAGTCAAGTTGTGGAACATTTGTTGCTGATGGCAGGTCTGCTCTTCCTGCTGATTGAGTATCAAATCTTTCTGAAGGATCAGGAACATCTTCTGAGACCACTCCAATCTCTGTGAGTGAGCTGATAAGCTCTTTTGCTTTGCCAGTCAATGAGTCAATAAACTCACCAATGCTTTGAAACTTTGTCTCTTTTCCTTCAGGTATGCTGTCAAGTGACTTGTTTACACCATCAATGAATCCTTGCATTTTAGCTGAAGCATCATCAAATCCAACCTTCTCAAGAAGCCCTGCAATCTTAGATGATATTGATGCAACTGCTTCAAGAACAAATCTCTTGATCCCATTCCACAGATTCTCAAAGAAGATTGCAAAGCTGTCAAAATTCTCTTTCACAAAAAGAATGGCTGTGACCAATCCTGCAATGACTGCTGTGATTGCAAGTATCTTGACTCTAAAGATGAGTGTTGCCTTCGATAGATTTTTAATTGATCCCATTAATCTTCCAACTGCAATGGAAGCTTTTCCAAGAAGCAACACAGTTGGACCAAGAGCACTCACAAGAATTCCAAGACCAACTGCGAATTTCTTTGTCTCAGGTGATAGCTTTGTGATGCTTGTCAATATTCCATTGAGTCTTTCCATAACTTTTTGAAACATTGGAAGAAGCACCTCTCCAAACTGAGTTCCAAGTTGAACAAGACCTTGTTGGAAGATTCTCAACTGGTTAGCAGATCCCTCACTTGTTCTTGCAAAGTCACCTTGAGCGTTCTTTGTTTTTTCCATCACAAAAGCAAATCTCAGATTGACCTTCTCTGCCTCTGTCATCTCCTTGATGTTCTTTGTGATACCCTGAGAGAGTGCAAACTGCTCAAGATTAGTTTGTGTCATCACAACTCCAAGTCTCTTCAAGCTCTCAGTCTCTCCAGTGAAGATTCCTGCCAGTGCTGTCTGTGCAACCTCAACTTGAATGTTCTTGAATGATGACAAGTCACCTGCAAGTCCAACAAGCTGAGTTGCCATGCTTGCTGATTGCGTAGTTGTCAATCCCATTGATGTTGCCATGTCTCCAAAAAGAGAAGCACTCTCAAGAGCTTGATTTGAAGATATGCCAAAAGACTCAAGAGTTGTGTCTGCAAACTGTTTGACAAATGATGAAGATCCTTTGAAAGCCACATCAACTTTGTTGAGACTCTCTTCCATATCCATTGCCAACTTGATGGCTGATCCACCTGCCAGTGTCAATGGAGTTGTGAGTCCTAGTGTAGCTTTTGAACCAATTGCTGAGAGTCTTGTGCCGAATCTCTCAAGAGATTTGCCTGCTCTTCCTATACCTTTTTGAAACTGTTGAAGATTTGCAACAAAGTCAACTTGAAGTCTTGGATTTGCCATGATTGTAGTTTTTTACTGCTCTTTTAAAATCATCCAGTGTGCTTATTTTCACATCTGTGACTTCAGGCAATTTAAGCAAATCTTTTGGTTTAATCTTTTTCTTTGTATGTGGTGACAAGATCCATGTTCCAATTGTTCTTGCCACATCCCAAACTTGATAGTCTCTGCTCTGCTTTGCTCTTACTAAGTAGTCAAACTCCTTCCAAGTAAGATCCCAAAATTGTTCAGGGAGAAGTCCAAGGTCCACATAGGCAACCTCAAAGACATCTTCCCATTCTACTTTTTTTTAGAACCTTTTTTCTCTTGACCTTCAGGGAAGGATTGATTCATTGCTTCAATCACAGTCTCAAAATCAGCTTGATCCATATCATCAATCCATTCTCCAACATCCCATTCATCAAAGTCAACTTCTTGCTTTTTCTTTTTTGCTCCACATACTAAAGCAGACCAAAACAAATCCCTGATCTGAGCAACTGACATCTCTGCCTCTGAGAGTGAGATTTTGTGCTTCTCTGTGTAGAGTGCAAGTTGGTTGATGCCAAACTTGAAGAGTCTTTTCTTGCCACCAATGGCAATCTCAACTTCTGCCCTGAATAGATTCATTAAGACTCAGTAAAGCTGACCGCACCAGTCACTGCAATAGATCCTGAGAATGTTGTCACATCTTCCATTGGTGCATCCATTGACAATGATGTGATCAATCCACTTCCAGTGAATTTTGGTGAAGCATCAAACTGTCCAGTTGCAAGTTGCCAGTTGATAGCAGTTCTGTTGTTGAACACAGTGAAAAGATCATCAAGACCTTTCATTGCTGTTCCACCTGCATCAGTGATTCCTTGAGCACCAAAATCAACAAGTGCTTCAAAGTCAACTGTTGCACTTCTCTGACCTGCAATGAGTTCTTGTACTCCTGCCGAATCTTTAGATGATACATCAATTGTGTCCATGTCAATTGAGATTGATGCACTTGTGCTGTGAGCAATAGCACCACCATCAACAACAATCAAAAAACTGGTTCCATTTATTTTTGCCATTTTAAATCTCTTGTATTAAATGTCTGAATTTGAGTTTGTGTACATACAAGATATGAGTTTCACTTAGTTCTTCCAAAATGGTTGAACTGTCAAGCTCACTCACAAAACAATTGAATCCAGTCATGCTGAAATAAGATTGTGCCCTTGTCACAATCAATTGAGTAACTGAATCACCAATGTCATACGCTTGACTCTTGCCACCAAAAGATCCTTCAAAGCCAGTCACCACATCAACTGTGATCTTTGCTTCTACTGTGAAGGATGATTTTGACCCTACATGAGCAATCTCTTGTGAACCTAGATGAATGTATGGATAGTCTTGAGATGGTGGAATAACATCAAAGACTGGTACATTTGACCCACCATGAGTGATGTTTCCATTCAATGTTGTGAAGTATGCTGTCTGCAAGAGTTTGTTTGGGAGTTTCATATATCAATCTTTTTCAAAATGTCAGGAAGGTTTCTTTTTTCTTCTTCAAAGCTTGGAATCAGATATGGCTTTGGAGCCATTCCACCCGTTGTTCTGTTGCTCACCTTGAAGAGTATTGCAAAGTCTTCATATCCTCTTGGAACTTTCACTTTGGTGATGGTTCCGAACTCAACATACGGAGCATAAAAAACTGAAGCATGAACATTGCCACTGAACACATCTTTCTTTTTTGCTGTCTCCACCTGCAATGAAGTCATAAGTCTGTTTGACCCACTGCTTCCACTCAGGTTTCTTCTCAGGTTGTTGACAGCTCCTCTGTGAACTCTGAACAAGAAAAGATTTGCTTCATCCTGAACCTTCTGCTCAAATCCTGCTGACTTCTTCTTGATGTCATTCAACACTTTCTTCATGTTTGCAGGTTTGATCTTGTATCTGAGTCTGTCCTTGCTCATTTCTTCACTGCTACAATGTGATAATACTTGACAGCTCCATCCATCAAGATTGATGACTTGATGTTGTATGATCCCTGATAGATGCCTGATGCAATGTTGATCTTGTAGTCATTGTCAAGCAAAGGACTGAAATTTGAGCTGTGACGGACTACAATGTTGTAAGTGACATTACCTATCACCTGACCTGACTCAAGTCTCTCTGTGCCTGATTTTGGCTCTATCCTGCAAGGTACAGTTGATACTGTGGTGTAGGAATTAGTGAATCCACCTGCTCCATCAGATGTTGTGCTGAGTTTCTGAAACTGTGCTCTGTGTCTGAAGTCTCCAATGTTGTAGAATTTTTTCTTCAAATGCTTCTCCTTCTGTAATGATTCAAGATGCTCTTGGCATCGTTTGGCATTTTGCTCACAGCTCCACCTGCGACATTTGACCTATCCTCAAACTGTGAGTTGATGATCTTGAGAAGAGCAATGATGATTCCATCAGGAACATCAGTTGCACCAAATCCAGTGGTGATGTCAACTTCAAGACCTTGATACCTGACTGGAAACTTTAGATGAAGAACCTTCTGATCTTGACCAGTCAAGAAGAACTCATCAGATGCAAGTGCAGTCTCCACTCCAAGAACCTTTGTTCTCACAGCATCAACTGATACATGTGGTGGGAATGGCAGAAGGATTGAGCTTGCATGCTGATCATATTCAAGAGTCATTGTTCTTCTCTTGATCATTGATCCAGTGTACCTCTCTGCAATGTCAATGCTCATGTTGATCAATCTTCCAATCAGTGTGTCATCATCACTGTGATCAATACCCATGAAACTCTTTGCTTCTGAGAGAGCAACAATGGTGTCACTTGATGTTGTGTTGATTGTTTTGCTATATCCTAGAGATTGCCCTTGATTGTTGGTTGCTAGTGAAGTGTATGTTTCCATTGGCTTGAAGTTCTTTCAGTTGAGTTCAATTTCATACATACAAGGTACTGTTTTTTGACCAATCTTGATAATTGACAAAAAAAAGACAACCTGATTCCTCAGATTGTCTAAGTCTTATGATTCTACCAATTAATGCTGTTACTTTAACTATTCATGAATATCATCTTTTTCAGGATCTTCTGCAAGTTGCTGTTGATCCTCATTCTCAAGCTCTGACTTGAGTTCTCTGAGCTTGAACTCTCTTCTGTCTTGTTCTATCCTGAGCCTCTCTTCTTCCTCAAAGGTTGAGCCAATTCCAAGACCATAGTTCCATCTGTCACTTGCTTTCATCATTCAGCTCCTTGTTGATGGTTTCTTTTGAGCACCCATGAACGATCTCTGTTGATCACTTCTTTTCTCTCAGTCCACTTGAAGTTGTCATTGCCATAGAGCTTTTTGATGTCATAGCTGACTCTGTGAGTGAAGCCATCCTTTGACTCTCCTTCAAGACTGAAGTATGTGAAGTTCTGTCTTGCATGTGGGAACTTGATGTCCATCTCATAAGTTGTGATCTGTTCATCTCTCCAGTCTTTGCATGTGATTGTTGAAAGTATTCCAGTCATTTGTTTTCCCCGTTGTGGGATCCCGAAGGATCCCATTGTTTGTGTTTTATATTATAATTAAAATGGTTTTTTGATTCAAGCTGTATGAAAGTGTCTCCATCTGATGGTGTTTTGATGATGTTCCCAGTCAGGACATGAACCATAACCAGTTTTCCATCTCATTGGAGTTTCACAGATTGTCTGAACCTTTCTCATGACATCAACAAATTCACAGACCCAATCTTCATCAAGCACTGGTTTTCCTTCTTCCATTCTCATCACTCCATTCATTGAGAGATATGACAAGTCATATACCTTTGTCCAAATCTCAAACCAGTATCTGTCCTCATCTTTGAGACTTTGCAAATAATATCCTAAGTCCCAGTCAATGATCTTCTGATCAATAAGATCATCCATGAGTTGTTCAATTCTTTTTTTGTATTCAATTGGTAGTTGTTCGTTGAAGATTGTTGCTTTTTGATTTTTCATGATAGTGTGTTTTTTGTGTTTGTATTAAAGGGATCCCGAAGGATCCCTTTTTTGTTTTAGTTGTCCCAGTCTATGATGTCGGCTGTGTTGTATTTTTTGCTGAGCTTCTCAGCATACTCACAAGCATCTGTGTAGTTGTAGAATTTTTTTGAGTTGAATGAGTCTTGCTCATCATATCCATTACATACTTCAAAGGTTGTAGTCTCATCATCGCTGTAAGCACTTGAGAAGTCATTGTAAATGTGAATGTA
>TARA_R100001480_G_scaffold107639_3_pt1 | contig 11104 bp, 11 predicted proteins | sample TARA_R100001480 | Tara Oceans TARA_R100001480 (sample SAMEA2622212) | marine metagenome | biome: marine biome (ENVO:00000447); feature: mesopelagic zone (ENVO:00000213) & marine oxygen minimum zone (ENVO:01000065); material: "saline water (ENVO:00002010), including plankton... | reverse complement strand
AGAAGTAATTCAATATATTAATAATGGTAAATACTCTTTAACTGAAATATATAATAAAGCACTTAAAGAAACTACAAATAATATTGTGGTTTTTTGTCATGATGATATTATTTTTGAAACTAAGAATTGGGGTAAAAAACTATTAAAGTTATATGAAAAAAATACAGAATATGGTATTATAGGTATTGCTGGTAGTAGAGAAATGCCTGTTTCTGGAAAATGGTGGGAAAACTCTAACCATATGTACGGTCAAGTTTACCACCAACATGAAGGAAAAAAATGGCTTTCTAAGTATTCAAATAAAAATAATGGTTATATTGATAATGTAATAATTGTTGATGGTTTATTTTTTAGTGTAAATAAAGAAAAAATAAAATGTGAGTTTGATGAAAATGTTAAAGGATTTCATTTTTATGAAATAGATTTTTGTTTCAGAAATTATTTAAAGGGGGTAAAAATAGGTGTAATATCAGATATAGATGTCACCCACTTATCTATTGGTGCAACTAATAAAGAATGGGAAGAAAATAGAATTATTTTTAGTGAAAAATTTAAGGATAATTTACCTGCAAAGGTAAAAAAAATATTTAGTAAAAATAATAAAATGAAAGTTTTAATAGGTTGTCTATTTTTTAATGATTACACTGGATCAGAACTATATGTATATGAATTAGCCAAACAGTTAGTAAAAGAGAATTGTGAAGTAGATATCGTTTCTAATATTGGACCTAAAATGGTGCAAAGAATTAAAAAATATGGGGTAAATTGTTATCCTATACAAGAACCGCCAGGATATAAATTAGGTGATGGTAAATGGATTTTAAAAACGAGTAATGGGCCTACAATATCTGAAAAAAATAAATTATATAAATTAAGTGATGTAAAATATGACATTGTGCATATAAACCATAAACCTATTGGTAATCACTTAATAAAGTTATACCCTAACTTAACATTCATAAACACAATACATTCAGAAGTGATTCCGGAATTAGAAGAACCGGTATTAAATGAAAAAGTAGGGAAGTATATAGCTATAAGAGAAAGTATAAAAGATTTTATAAAGACTGATTGGGGTATTGATGACGAAAAAATAAAGGTAATTTATAATCCTATAGATGATACTAGATTTAAAATCTATGATAATATTAAAACTAAACCATCAATTTTATTTGTAGGTTCTATAGATTATCTTAGAAAAAATACAATATACGATTTAGTAAAATATTGTGAAGATAATGAAAAAGAATTATGGTTAGTCGGTAAAAATAAGTCAGATTATTTAGAAGATTTAATTAAAAATAAACACGTGAAATATCATGAATCTTTATGGGGTGTGGAAAAATATGTTAGAGAATGTGAACAAACTGCAAGTATATTGATGGGTAGAACCACTATTGAAGGGTGGTTATGTGGTAAATCAGGTTGGATATACAATATTGACGAAGAAGGTACGATAATAGATAAAAAATTACATAGTATACCTACAGATATTGAAAAATATAAATCTTCTAATATAACTAATCAAATAAAAAAAGAATATGAAAGTTTGATATGAAATTACTGATAAAGTTTCCAACAAGAGGTAGATCAAATAAATTTTTAAAAGTTTTAAAAAAATATAATGATTTATTAGAAGATAAGTCTACTAAAATTATTGTTAGTTGCGATAATGATGATAAAGATATGAATCAAACTCATGTAAAAGAAGTATTAAGTGGTTATAAAAATGTTAAAGTTTTTTGGGGTGACAATAAAAGTAAAATAGAAGCAATAAATGCTAATATTGAAGGTGAAGTTTTTGATATTATATTATTAGCGTCAGACGATATGATACCGGTAGAAAAAGGTTATGATAAAATCATTAAAAACAAAATGAATAAATATTATCCAGATACTGATGGGGTATTGTGGTTTAATGATGGTTATCAAAAAGAAAAATTAAATACTCTTTGTATTTTAGGTAAAAAATATTACAATAGATTTAATTATATATATTATCCTAAATATATTTCGGTATGGTGTGATAATGAATTTATGGACGTTGCTAATATTTTGAAAAAACAAACTTATTTTAGTGATGTAATAATTAAACATGAACATCCTGATTGGGGGCATGGGAATAGAGATGAAATCCATCAAACTAATATGAAAAATGAAAAACATGATAGAGAGCTTTATAATTTAAGAAAAAGACAAAATTTTAACTTATGAAATTAGACGTTTATATACCTACATATCCACCACATTTCACTTATTTAAATAAAATTGTTGATATGTATTTAAAATCAACGGAAAAAGCCGATAATATTATTATTAGTGTTTCAGGATACAAAGACGTAAATAAAATTTTTTTCGATGATTTAGAAAAAAAAGAAAGTGTTAAAATAATTAGGAATAAAGAAAACAAATTAACTGCAGAAAATTTAATAGACTCTAATAAAACAAATTCAGATATAATTTTATATCATGGTTCTGATGATTTTCCACATTTTCATAGAATCGAATTAGTTAAGTATTTTTTTAAAAATTACGATATAAAACATTTACATCATTCTTACCATAAATGTAATGGTAATTTAACACATGGTAAAAATTGGGACGCAAAAAAAGAATCTTGGGGTAGTTCACATAAACTTAAAAACTTACATCATACATTTAATTTAGATGATATTAATATTTACACTACCGATCAAATATATAAGAAATATTTTCCTGATGGTAATATAAAAACAGGATCACAAATTCAAAAACAGATTGGTTATTCATTTGCCGTCTTTAACCATTCAATGGCGATGGGAGCTTGCGCTATAAAAAGAGATGTTATGGATGAAATAAAATGGAATAGTAGAGATTTTTTATTTAGTATAAATAACCCAATAGGAAGAGGTCAAGACTATGAGTTTTTTATGAGAATGGTACATAAATATAATAAAGGTTTACTTATATCCTACCCTCTTTATTATTATAATACATCTAGTTATAAATAAAAAAATGAAAAAAATTGTATCATATAGTTTATGGGGTAACCATCCAATGTATTGGATTGGGGCATTAAGAAATATTGAAATAATAGAAAAATACCTACCAGACTTTATATGTCGATTCTACATTGATAAAAATAGTAATCAGTCTCTAATAGACTCTATACCAGAAAATGATTTAGTAGAAAAGATATTAGTAGATTCAAATAAAGAATCTTTTTATGGGATGTTTTGGAGATTTTGGGCGGCAGATGATCCAGAAGTTGATGTTATATTAAGTAGAGATTGTGATAGCAGAATTAGTGAAAGAGAGATAAAAGCTATAAATGAATGGTTAGAATCAGATAAAGATTTTCACATAATGCGAGATCATCCGCACCATAATGTCCCAATATTAGGTGGAATGTGGGGTGCAAGAAATGGTATTTTAAGAGAAGTTAATATAACAAATAAAATAAAACAGTGGACTAAATTTGATCGTAAAGGTGTGGATCAAGATTTCTTAGACCAAATTATATATCCATTAGTAAAAGATAAATCATTGATACATGACGATTGGGGTAGATTTGGTGGTAACATAAAGAAGTTTCCTGCTGGAAGAATAGATAGAGGATTTGTTGGGGAAATATATGATGAATATGATAATAGAAATAAAGAACACTATAAATTAATCCCTTATGATAATATTATGAGAAATATATCTAAATAACAATAAATAAAAAAACAAATATAATGAAAAGAGTATTTTTAAGCACCGATGATAATCCTTTATATATCCAATTTTGGCCGATTGCTGCTACCGCATGGAGGAATATGGGGTATGAACCTATGTTAACTTTAATAACTAACAGAAATTATGAGTCGTGGAAATGGATGGAAGAGTTTGGTGAAGTGAGTAAATTTAATCTGAGACCGGAAATACCAGCCGGTAATTGGGCTAAAGTAGCTAGATATTTTAGTTATTATAAATATAAAAATGATAAAGGGATGGTAGGTGATATGGATATGTTACCATTGAATAAAGAATATTTTGATAGTTTATTCAATTATGATGACGATAAACTAGTACTATCTTCGTATGAAGCTTATAAAAATACTCCATATTGGGGTACATTTCCTTATTATAAATTTCCTGGTTGTTATATGATTGCAACAGGTAAAATATGGAAAGAAATAAATAATCCTAATAATTTATCAGAAGATGAGTTAATTAAAAGTTTTTACAATTTAAAAGTGTATAAAGAAAACGGAATTTATAAAGAAGGTATTAATTATCCTTATAGTCAATTTTCTGAAGAATCTTTATGTAGAGTATTAGTATACAGGTGGGATCCAAAACTTAAAAATATAGTCAAATTAAAACGTCCTGGAGGTTGGAGTAATGGAATGGCAGTTAGACGTATTGATAGAGCTAACTGGAGATATGATGTGGAACAACTAAAAAAAGGATTTTATTTAGATGCTCATTGTTTACGACCTCTATCACAACATAGACAACAATTACAACCTCTTTATGATTATTTAGGGATTGATAAAGAATTAGTAGAATTGGGTATAAAAAAATCTCAAGAGAAATAAAATTATCTTATGAAAATATTAATTATTCAGGAAAAAGGTAGAAACAGTGGTAATTTAGAATATCGGGAAGCCCTAAACTTAAATAGATCCTTACAGAAATATAACGTTGAGTCTATAGTGTGGGGGCTCAATTATGATAATTTTATAATACCATTTAATGAAATTTCTAAAGATTGTGATGTGATTCTATTGTTGGAGAATTATGAAGAAAATAACTGGGTGCCTGATTTAAGTAATTTCACAGGACTAAAAATATTTTGGTCAATAGATTCTCACTGCATACACCAAAAACATATTAATACCTGTAATAAACATAATATTGATATTGTTTTACATGCGGTATACGGACATGAAAAATATTTCACTCAAAAATGTATTTATTTCCCTAATGCGTATCCTGATGATTTAATTTATCCAATAGACAATGTGGAAAAAATAAATAATGTAGGTTTTTGTGGTAATTGGTTAAATAGAAGACAATGGATTAATTTAATTGAAAGAAATAAAATACCGGTGAAAAAAGATATATTTGTCATTGGTGATGAAATGGTGAAAGCAATTAATTCCTATAAAATACATTTTAATAGAAATTTATCTGAGGACATAAATTTCAGAACCTTTGAGACTTTAGGGTGTAAAACTTTATTAATTACTAATCGTACTGCAGGATTAGAAAACCTATTCACTATCGGTGAAAACATTGTTGTTTACGAAAATGAAAAAGACTTAATAGATAAAATAAAATTTTATTTAGACAATGATAAAGAAAGGGAAAAGATGGTAGAAAAAGGTTATGAACATGTTAAGAAAAACCACACATATTATAAAAGGGCTGCACAATTAATAAATATTATAAAAGAAAATCTATAAAAACAAAATAAATGAAAAAAGTTTTAATAACAGGAATTAATGGACAAGATGGTTCTTATTTGGCTGAATTTTTAATAGAAAAAAAATATGAGGTTTGGGGTACAGTTAAAAGAAACTCTGTTTCAGAAACTCAATCTACTAGAATAGAGCATTTAAGAGAATTAAATAAAATTAATTTAGAATATGCGGATTTAACAGATATGGCTTCTTTAGTGAGGGTTTTACAAAAAGTACAACCAGATGAAATATATAATTTAGCTGCACAGTCACATGTTAGGATTAGTTTCGATCAACCAATATATACTGCGAATGCAACAGGTTTAGGAACACTTAACTTATTAGAAGCAATACGAATGGTTTCACCACAATCTAAGATGTATCAAGCATCCTCTTCAGAAATGTTTGGTAATAATATAGATATAGATGGTTATCAGAGGGAAACTACACCATTGAGCCCAGTATCACCTTATGGTTGTGCTAAAGTATTTTCTTATAATATATGTAGAAACTATAGGAATTCTTATAATATGAAAATATGGAATGGTATTTTATTTAACCATGAGTCGCCTAGAAGAGGGACTAATTTTGTAACCAACAAAGTGGTTAAAGCGGCAGTTAAAATCAAATTAGGGTTACAAAAAGAATTACGTTTAGGTAATTTAGATGCAACTAGAGATTGGGGACACGCGAAAGATTATGTTGAGGCTATGTGGTTAATGTTACAAGACGATAAACCAGAGGATTATGTTTGTGCTACAGGCGTATCTCATTCGGTAAGAGATTTATGTGAGTACACATTTAAATCACTAAATTTAAATTATGAAGATTATGTTAAAGTAGATGAAAAACATAAAAGACCTGAAGAATTAAGAAACTTAAAAGGTGATTCAACAAAGATTAAAAACAAATTAGGGTGGAATCCTAAATATACGTTTGAGTCTATGATTGATGAAATGATTAAATATTGGTTAGATTATTATTATAACAAAAAACCTTATTTAAATAATAACTGGATAGTAAATAATGAAAAAGTAGAAAATTTAGATTTATGAGTAAAAAAATTTTAGTAACGGGTGGTAATGGGTTAGTTGGTTCTAACTTTAAAGGTAAAAAAAACTATGTAACTTGGGGTAGAGATCATTGTGATTTACGTAATAAATATTCAGTTGAGAAAAGTATGAGTGAAGAGATTTTTGATGGTGTAATTCATGCTGCAGCTAAAGTAGGTGGTTTAGGTGGTAATATGAATTTTAAAGGTGAGTTTTTCTATGAAAATATAATGATTAATACTAATGTTATTGAAACTGCGAGAAAAACTCGTGTTGAAAACTTAGTTTGTTTCTTATCAACCTGTGTGTTCCCAAATGATGTAGAATACCCATTAACGGAAAAAAATATACATATGGGTCCACCACATTTTAGTAATGATGCTTATGCATATGCCAAAAGAATGGCAGACATTCAAATAAGAGCGTATAGAGAACAATATGGTTTAAATTATAAATCAGTCATACCTACTAACATATATGGAATAAACGATAATTTCGATATAGAAAATGGACATGTAGTACCTTCTTTAATCCATAAATGTTACATCGCAAGAGAAACTAATACTCCCTTAACTATTTGGGGTAGTGGAAAACCTTTAAGAGAATTTATATATAATAAAGATGTTGCTAAACTTACTGAATGGGTATTACATAATTATAACGAAGATGAACCAATAATTTTATCCACTTCTGAAGAAATATCAATAAAGGAAGTGGTTGATATGATTATAGAAATAATGAATTTTAAAGGTGAAGTTAAATGGGATATTAATAAACCAGATGGACAGTACAGAAAACCTTCGGATAATAGTAAAATAAAACATTATTTACCTAATTTTAAATTCACCCCAATTTATAAAGGTTTAAGTGAAACTATAAGTTGGTTTGAGACTAATTATGACAAAATTAGAGGAACAAAAAATCAATCAATAGTTACATCTCAACAATAAAAAAATATAATAAGTATTAAAAAAATGAAAATAGGTATAACAATAGATGGTGTTGTAAGAGATTTTATAACAAAATTTGAATTAGTGTATGATAAATATTATCCTGTTATTGATGAAGAAACAGGTGAGAATAAAGAAATAGAAAGGGATATAAAAGATTTAAATTTATTGAGTCATTTTGAATTTACTGGTGGTACAAAAGACTTAAACAAATTTATGTATGTTGATGCATCATTAGAAATATTTGGACATGCGGGTGAAGTAAAATTAAATTCTGTGGAACACTTAAACCAATTACATAATATGATAGAGGATATGGGCCATACCCCAATTATTATTAGTAAAGAGTTAAATAATAGTAAACCGGCAACATTATTCTTTTTATCTAAATTATCTTGTAAAGTAAATACCATTAAATTTGTAAGAGACTACAAAGATAAATGGGAACATGTTGATGTATTAATAACTGCGTCTCCTGATACATTATTAACAAAACCATCAGAAAAAGTATCAATTAAAGTTATCAATACGTACAATAAAAATTGTAACTCAGATTATACAATAGTTGATTTAAAAGAATTATTAGAAGATAAAAGTATGTTAGAAAAAATTTTAAGTACTGAAACAATTGAATATGAAGATATATAATCAGTTTAATGTTTACTTATGACAATAATAATTTAAATTAAAAAAAAAAGATTAATATGGATGATATATTATTAAATGTGGGGGGTAAAGAATTTTATTTCGATATCGATCAATTAGCAAATCAAGTACAATATGACATTGAAACTAAGTGTGAGGACAATTCAAAAGAAACTAATGAAGATGAATCTTTAGCATCGTTAAAAATAGATGTAACTAAATACGAAATGTATAGAGATTTAATTGGTGCATTACTTAGTTATAATGATATAGTAGACGATAAAATGGGTATGATGGGATTAAATCAATTACCAATACCATTTAAACTATCATTTAACACCTTACTAATGAAAGGTATAATAAAAGAATTATAATAAATAAATTAAAAACGAAAAAATGAGTGAAAATAAAAGTACAGTAAAAGATACTATCGAAAAGATAGTTAAAAAAGATTTCGGTATCTACTTCTTTACTTTAGATACTAAAGGTAATCCCACTGCAGGTGTGGCAACCATTTATGAACATGTTAAAATATTAAGAGAATTAGGTTTTAATGCTCAAATATTACATGATAAAAATGATTACAAATTAAGAGGTGATGAAGAAGGTATGGGTATTGCTGAATGGTTGGGTGAAGAATATGCAGAATTACCACACATATCCATTGAATCTCAAACACTTAAAGTGGGACCACAAGATTTTGTAATAATTCCTGAAGCATTTGCTAGTATTATGAAACAAACAGTAAATTTTCCTTGTAAAAGAATAGTATTCTTACAATCTTACGAATACATTTTCGAAATGTTAGAGATTGGTGAAAATTGGAGTGCCTTTGGTATTAATGAAGTAATAACCACTAATGAAAATTTAAAAAAGTATGCCGAGTCAATTTTTAGAAACTTAGTTACAGAAGTAATTCCTATTGGTATCCCTAATTATTTTAAAAATAGTGATAAACCTAAAATACCTACAATTGCTATTTCTGCTAGAGATAAAAGAGAAATTTTGAAAATTGTAAAAGTATTTTTCCAAAAATACCCTCACTATCGTTTTATAACTTTTAGAGATATGTCAGGTTTACCTAGAAAAGAATTTGCAAAAACTTTATCTGAATCATTTTTAGGTGTTTGGGTAGATGAATTATCAAGTTTTGGTACATTTCCACTAGAAGCTATTAAGTCAAAAACACCAGTTATTGGTAAAATTCCTAGAATGATACCTGAATGGATGGGTGAAACAGATGAAAATGGATCACTTAAGTTAATAGATAATGGTGTTTGGGTTACTAATTTAAATGCTATACCAGACATGATATCCACTATGGTTGGTTTATATTTAGAGGATGCGTTACCTCAGAACGTATTAAGTAAGATGGAAGAGTATGAAAATAAATATAGTGAAGAAGAAACTAGACAACACATTAAAGAGGTATATAATAGAATTTTTAGTAGAAGACTAACAGAATTAGGTGTAGTAGATGCTAAAGAGACTGAAAATAACAAAAAAGAAGAAATTACAACAAAATAAAAAATAGTTATGAAAACAGATATTAGTTTAATTATTCCAATTCACAAGTTAGATGATAGTGTAAGTGAATATTTTGAAAAAGCAATTAAAAGTGTTAATGAACAAAAAACACTTCCGGATGAGGTTTTAATCGTACATGCAAAAAATAAAAAATTAAAAGACTTTTTAAATTCCTTTGAATACGGTGATATATCCTCAATTACAAAAGTTGTGGAAAATAAAAGTGGTGATTACGACTTTCAGTCACAAATAAATTACGGTGTAGAACAATCTACATCTAAATACTTCTCATTTTTAGAATACGATGATTCATTATCCCCTATATGGTTTGATAATGTAGTTAAGTATAGAGATGCATATCCTGAAGTAGATGTATTTTTACCTATAATTTTTGAATGTAACGAAAATGGTGAATTTATTTCTTTTACTAATGAAAATGTTTGGGTGCAAAATGTATCAGAAAGTATGGGACTATTAGATCATGAGACGTTACAAAAAATACAAAATTTTAATTTTGATGGTATGGTAGTTAATAAAGAATTATTTAAAGAACATGGTGGGTTAAAAAAACATATGAAATTAACTTTTACTTATGAATTTTTATTACGATTAAGTTACTTAGATGTACAAATAATGGTGATACCTAAATTAGGTTATAAACATATTAATAATCGTGCTGGATCATTGTTTGACGAATATAAAAACAATATTAATGTATTAGAAAGTAAATTTTGGGTTAATAAAGCAAAAAAAGAATATTTTTTCACCGAAGACAGAGAAATAACATATGATGTAGAAACAACTTAAATGTCTGAAGAATCTAAAAAGAGAGGTAGGAAAAGAACCACTAATTTATATTTCGGACCAGAAGAAGAAAAAGCGGTTGTAGAATTTTTAACTTGTGAAGATGATCATAAACGTAATCGTATATATAATAATAGTTTACGTGCACCTTTAAATAAAATGATAGAGTCTATAATAAGAAGATATAAACTTTATAGGAAAGATATGGAGTTCGAAGATCTTCATGCCGATACCTTATCATTTTTAGCAATGAAAATGAATAAGTTTGAACCTGAACAAGGTAAAAAAGCCTATTCATATTTTGGTACTATTTGTAAAAATTACCTATTAGGTCAATTACTTAAGTCTGATAAAAGAATGAAAACAGACTTAGCATATGATGATGTTTATAAGACTGTAGAAGAAATGGATGACTATCAATATACATTAGAAGAAAGAGATAAAACCCCATTAGATGAATTTATTAGAGAAATATCAGCAAATATTAAAGCTGAAATTGAACACGGTAAATTAAATGAAAATGAATTAGCCGTTGGTAATTCTCTAATGCAAGTTTTAGATAACTGGGAAACTATTTTTGAACAAGTAGAAAGTGGTAATAAGTATAATAAAAATTTAATACTAGCTTATATTAGAGAATTATCAGGTTTAACTACTAAAGACATACGTGTAGCTATGAGAAGATTTAAAAAGATTT
>TARA_R100001480_G_scaffold128511_3_pt1 | contig 11188 bp, 9 predicted proteins | sample TARA_R100001480 | Tara Oceans TARA_R100001480 (sample SAMEA2622212) | marine metagenome | biome: marine biome (ENVO:00000447); feature: mesopelagic zone (ENVO:00000213) & marine oxygen minimum zone (ENVO:01000065); material: "saline water (ENVO:00002010), including plankton... | reverse complement strand
AATAATCCATCATATGAATCTGCAACAGTAGACAGATACCTAGTGAAAGTATCTTCATATCTTTCCGAGAACTTGATCCCCTTATCATGATATATCATATAGGATGCTATTTGAGGGGCAGCAGGTATAAAATAAGGACTAACAAGCATACCAAGTTCGGTTATATCTGTTTCAGTATAAAACTCCCTCACCTTCTGCTTTGTTTGCTCCGCCATATTAGCATCCACAATACCATAGTCTCGAAGACTTGTTTGAGGATCTGTTATAGTTCTATACAAATCTAATAAAACTTCTTTGTAATTTTGCATAGTATCTTCATTAAATATTGATTTATTAATGCCAGAAAATACTTGATTTTTAGCAATGTTAGATAACATACTGATATACATTGATTCAATGATGTTTTTAAAATTTTGACTTGGAGAATTTACATCACTAATCAAAGGGTTGTTTATCATTTTTTCATCGGAAGCTATTCTAGGATAAACTTTTTGTATGACTCCTACTTGACTTTCAAATGGACCCAACATATTATCATAAGACAATTCTTGTGTTATTTTTTGAGACAGATAGTCAGATATCAATTTTATAGTACCAACACTGCCCCAGTGAGGATATACAGTTGTCATTGGCATAATATTTAAGAAGAAATGAAACATATGATTTTGAATGGTTTCCACTGCTATACTAGCTTTGGAAATATCTTGTGCGGTTATGCACTCATCATCTAATTGCGTAAAGGGAAATCTGGATATTGACTGAATATATCTTGACATATTCTGTGGTCCATCTTTTGCTATAACGCTATCATTTATTTGAGTGTCAATTCTTCTAGTATAATTTTGAAGAAACGCTGCTTTAGTGTTTCTACTATATAATCCAACTTGCGTTCCAGGTCCCTTACCTATGGATAATCGATTATAATAAGTCCTAAAGGCTGGGGATCCTATTGGTGGCATCATGACCCCGTCCACATTTAAAAACTCAAAATTATTATTCCTATCTAAGCGGATATTATATTCATCTGATTCTAATCCCTTAAATATTTGATAATTAATTTGTTCGAAGGTTCCTCTTGTGCCAGCTTTATAGATGTCATCAGAAACCTCATTACAGTTAAATTCATCTGGATTAAAGGAACACACCCTCTGTAAAGAATCTTCATTTGGCTCAGTAAAGAAAGAAATATTTATAGATGGATTTCCAAGAGTTAAATATGACGCTCCTGTCCAACCAGTATATGGAGAACCTAATTCTACTGCTAAAAGATATTTTCGTACCTCACTACTGACCAGGGTTAAAAGGGCACGATCACCCCTGGATCGAGTCCCATCTTGACTTGTCAATGTTGCGCCGAGATTTCTCATCCTTTCTGTTGTTAGGAATCTTTTTAATTTCCCCTCAAGAGAAGGCGGGGCAGTTTTTATGGCATAATATGAAGCGTCATATGGTTCATATTGTTTTTGAGGTTTTTCTAAAAATTGTGGAATATCAAGACGAGGAGCATTTGGTATCCTACTAACTGTTCCTGGAGGTGGTAGGTCCCCTGGGTCGGAGTCTGCGAGAAATTCTTGATACTCATCATAGTTAGCTCGATAGTCAGACCAGATATAGTAATAAACAATCTCGTCCAATTGTTCATTGTTTCTTGCCTGATAATTACCCTCGTAACTAACCTCACCATTAGGACTAGTTCTTATTCGGAATCTTTGTCTTGTAGGACTCCAACTAGATGGTGTCAGGAACCCAATTTCCCTATTGTAAGAATATACCTGATTAATTAAAAGCTCTCTTAAAGAAAAGAATATCTGATAAAAGAGTTCGCTTCCAACTTTTGATGAATATAAATTATACTCACCCTTTGCCCTTATAAATCTATCTTCTGATTTATCAAACAATGACATCAAAGAATTAGTAAAAAATGCTGTTATTGCGTTACTTGCAAACGCAATAACTTTTAAGAAATCATCATACCACTGTAAATCTGGAACTAGATTTAACATCTGTTGAATTCTAAGCTCCATTCCTTGAAATCCTCTCAAGAAATCACAAAGAAAGTTAATTTTGTCTATTTTTGCACTTACAGTTTGTTGATATTGTTCTGCTAAAGCATCAATTTCAATATTTTTGTACCCAAGGTTTCTTATAACTCCATCTTCGAAGTTAACATTAGCGCAGTAAACCGATAGTGGTGAACTTTTTACTACGTCCATCCTTCCAAAGTCAAGACTTTCACCAAGCATATAAAAGAAATCTGCAATATTTTCTGTTGTAAAATCAATCGTATTATAATTCTCAGGTCTTATATTAAAATTTGGTATTGATTCCTCACCAGAAACTGTCTCCACAATGTGCTGGATTAAATCATAGTCAGCATCACCATCAAGAAGTTGTTGTAACTCAATAGGGGTACACATTTTAGACACATCATTTATTAATGCTGTTAACTGTTGCAAGGTTGGTACTCGCTTTATTGTTATTGCTTCACCTTCCTCAGTTTCCTCAGTGGAAACATTATGAAGAGGTGTCTTTCTTGCTATACGAACTAAATCAACAAAGCCAATTAAATCTTCTAAATTAGCACTTCCAAATGCTAAAGAAGTTAAAGCACTACTTAAATCTGACTTAGAATTCCTTACCTTTGATTTAGGTCCGCAGCCGAATAAAGCATTAACTATATCTTTTACTACACCAGCAACTAGAGATTTAATGAAGTTCTCTATTATTGTTTCAACAGCTTTTCTATAAATGTCTGACTGTTTTACTTTTAAAGATACCATCTTGGTTTTTTTAAGCTCAACAGTTGGAGTAAACTGATCAATTGTTTTAGATGTTAAGTATTTTGCTTCTGGTGGGAGTCCTAAGGGATCTAGAAAATTATCTTCTATAAAGTCTCCTAAAACATCTAAGGAACAAAAGATTTGATCATTTATGAATTTTTCAGCCGTAACATAAAGTAAATCTTGGTTAGCTTCCGGGTCATCTGCCTCTGATGACCTATTGTTGTAATATAATTCGGAATCTGTCAATACTCTTCTTAGGAATTCATCCTCTATCACTTCCTGCTTTAGGATCAATATTGTCTCTTTTATTAGAGATGACATTTTAGTTTTACCAGTGACTGCTTGATAGAATTTTAATGCATATTTAGCAAATTGAGCCTGGGCGGTGTTACAATCCATTGTCGATATGGCTGTAGATATTCTGAACTTTCTCTTTGATCCTGAAAATAGTTTTTCATATTCTTGTGGACTTACGGAAGTTATCTCCGATAATTTTGTAAAAAGAGTATTCCTTCTCTTGTTTGTTAGGCTAGAGGAATTGCGAGAGTTAAGTCTCTTTACCTGTGTTGGGTTTAAGTCTGGTGTTGGGTAAATATATTTTTTTACAAAATTAACAGGATCATCAATTATTGGTGAACTATCAGTTGTGTCCTTATATATTCTCTGAGCGTTTCTTAGAATAGAAAAAGTTGTTGGAGTAAATAAACTAAAAGCATTTACAATTACACTATTGTCTGGACTAAGGTAAGGATTGATACCAAACCCACTCGAATAAAATAATCCATTTACAACTATATGATCAATCTTATATCTTGATGTAAAGAATAGTTGGATCTCGTCTGTATCTTCTAAAGAAAATCTGTTATGATTTGCAAAAAGACCAAACAACTCAAAAAAGTTCTCTAGTTTACTTGCTTCTTGTTCTAAGTTTACACCCTTGATACTTTCTTCGGATATGCCTTGCTTATCTAACAAAAAACTAACCCTACGAAGTGTCTGCCTAACACTGAGTAGATACCTTAACATGTCTTGGACTGAGAAAGTCAAGCTTTGGGTTGACTTATTAGAATTACTAATAAGCTTTTTTGCCTTTTCTAAGGCAGTTAAATCAAACTCTCTCTGTGAAGGTTCTGATGAATCAACAACTTCTCTTAATTGTGCTATCTGTTCTGATGGGATTTTAAGACAATACATCCATCTAGACCCTGGTCGTACCCCCTTGTATGTCAAAAGAGGAAAACAATCAACAGACTTTTCTCTTCTATTGACATTATTGTAAGAATCGGGTGGCACAAAATTTCTTTTTAGAAGATTAAAATTCTGTTCAGAATTTCTTTCTGTTAATTTTAATATTTCTTTAACTGCATTCTCTACTGATGAATTATATAATTCTCTTTTAGATTCTTCTAATCTTCTCCAGATCCCGACTGCTGACTCAACGCTTTCTTTTTTGATTCTTGTTCTTAGACTATTTGCAAATGAGAAAACACTGTTGTCCACTATATCTGTTCTTTTTACATAATAGTAATTTTTATCAACAGGATTATAATATACCTTATCACCATCGCCCCCTGGCAATCCATTTTGAGTCCAATCATACAAGTCAACATTTGAATCAGAACTAATATAGACAGCCATTTCTGGCTCAAGCTCCAACTGTTCCAGACCTTGATTATCAGCATACTGAATATCCGGTAGTTCGAGTGACCTTCTTAAGTTGTTTCTATATTCTTTTGAGTGATCTGGTGCTATAGCTACTAAGTTTGCTAGATTTTGTTTAGTTTCTCCAGTCTCTGACCCATCGGAGCGGAACTCTGGGAGATAAGTTAACTCTGTTGTATTTGATACATATTTATCAATAACATTATTTTGTTGTAAATTTTCTACAACTACCTGTAATATAGCTTTTGATTCTTGAGCACTTATACTCTCTGGTTGTCCATTTACAAGTTTTCCATTTTGAGGGTAAAGGGCGAAATAAGCAAGGTAATCTCTTTCGGATATTACTAATTCACTGCTTATTAACCGAGTACCCACCAAAGGAAAACTGTAAAAATAAAGATACTGCTCATGAATAGCATCTAAGATGTACTTATTTTCTTGCAGATCATACTGGTACCCCACTCCACGGCGACTGTCCGAGTCTAGTGTTTGAGCATATGGATTAATGATGTTTTTTTGTCGTTCAGTTAGTTGCATAAATTAGTTAGTTTACATTATTAAATCTACTATCAAATCTCCAAGCACCCCATGGATTTTTTTGACTATAGTTTATTTTATGTTTGATAAAGTTTTTCTCTTGTTCTTTTAGATTTTTTATTTCCAAAGGCAATCTTGCCATTAAGGTTTTAAGTTTTAGTTGAGATTTTCCGGTAATATCTACAAAAGTCAACATAACTGTTACCAAAAGCTCATATAAGAATGCTGTAGATGCCTGAGAGTCTGCTAATAATTCTAGTAAATTGTCCAAAACCTTTGTTAGACTATCAGCTTTAGTCATTGGTTGAAGCCCATAATCATTGTTGCCAGCAATTATGTCTACACCCTGTACACCTAAACCAATATAGTATCCAAGTCCATTAAAAGCATCACCACTAGTAACAAGTTTTATACCCTCGTTTCCAACAAGCCTAACAGAATCTGCTTTGATCATAATAGCAGAATTGTTTTTTCTGTACCCTACCTTACCAGCGGCAAGATTAAAATATTCTTCACTATCTATATCTTCTGCATTTTGAGTGATGTATATCCTAGCAGCATCGAGTTCAGGACTCTTGTTTGTATATACTTTATTGCCATCTTTATCGACCTCTCTTGCCAAGGGTCCCGAAAGTCCTGCTACAATATCAATACAACCATTCCTTGTTCTTGCGCCGCTGCCTGTGCCAGAATCGGGACCTCTTGGTCTGTCACGTCCTTGGATTATAACTGTGTTGTGTTTTCCCTGGATTACATCTTCTGCTTCAGTAGCGTAATATATTGGGTTTGGTTCTAGGATCTTACTGTTAAAGAATCCAGAAAATTCTGCTGCCACTCTTTCTGGGAAGTTTTGTGAAATATTTTCTTTACTGTCATCCATTAGTCCCGGCCTAATAGAATCAACAGTAGGCCCATTACCAGGCGGTCTTTCTGGAATATTTGTGGTATCGTCTGGTTCTGTTTGATTTAGAATATCTAATGATTCTCTTAAATCCTTTTCATTTTCCTCAATTACAGTCGTTAAATCGTCAAGTGCTTCTTGGGTCTGCTCATCATCTGACTGGATAAAGGATATACTTGATCTAAAAAAATCAGTGTTTGCAGCTTCCTGTTCAGATGTTATTATTATATCTCCAGTATCTGTATTAACATACCTATTAGATCCTGGCTCACTTATTAATTTAAAATTAGAGCCTTCATCTCGAAGCCTTTGTATATCTGATTCTGTTGTGCTCATTGTTATGTCCTACAACCAATTTTTCCATCTCTATTGACAAATTGAAATGGATAGTTTGTTATATATGCAACAACATCTGCTCTTGTTACATACCCTCTTTGCGCACCACCAAAGACAGGGTTTTGCTTGGCAAAAATCCTATGAGCATCTGGCGAATTGCTTTTCTCAGTCCCTAATCTATAATCATCTGGCTTATTACGGGCTCTGGGGAATAACACCAATAGATATAATTCTCCGATAGTTAGCGGGCGTCTTATACTTTTAATCCCTTTTCTTATAAAGTAGTCTCTTGCCAAATAAACTTGTTGGGGACCGTCTAATCTTTTTATATCTAGTGGATTAAGAGAAGCTCCACGCCTTTTAAAATTTCCTGTAATATATCTTTCACCTTTTGGTGTCTTTAATTTTCTCCATTCAAATGCTCCGCCTCTAAAAATACCTCGATTTTCATCATATTCACACTCAAGTCCATTGGTAGTGAACTGTATAAGCCCTGTAGGAAACTGTCTTCTGGTCTTGGGATTAAATGCCCTAGGGTCAATCTGTGATTCAAACTCAAATATTCTAACTAAATCTGCCTTACTAACATTTAAATCTGATGAGACTTCGTCTAGTGCTATATTAAAGCTAGAATCATTAAGTAAATTTTGTCCACGCAAATAGTTAGCTGCATCTGGTTTACATAAACTAGTTCTCTTTCTGTAACTACCGCCTCCTAGACTTGGAGCTAAATCAACAATTGAGGTCACTGTAGCAACATCAGAAGCGCTTGAAAATTGATGTTTCTGATTGTCATACGTGAGAGCTACTACAGACCCTACTGGTATTTCTCCCTTGTCCCAGCGAGCATAAGGATATAGTTGTAAATATGGATCACTAGCATCACCAAGCTTTGGTTCAGGGAGCCAAAAATGACGGTCATCACTGATTACTTTTATTCTTACTAGCACATAATTTGCAGTTCCGGGTTTTTCACCCTTTGCAGCTACATCGTAATTTGTTGGATTAATTATTTCTGAACTTAATACTAAGGCATATGGGTTTGTTTTTGATAGTGTAGTATCAGGAGTATAAAAATCCCTGATCATTTGTTTTAAAGCACCCATGGGTGATGATCTGTCTAAACCCCACTGCCGCTGCCCTATATCAACACCTAATTGATTTTCTCTTTGTACAAGATATTGCTTCTCATCGTCTGATATTTTTTTATTACTATAAATTGACATTCTATTCCTCCTTTAGAATGTCAAACAACTGATTTTTATCATCATCCGTAAGTCCTGCCTGATTAGAGGATTGATCCTTCTTGTAAACTAGAGTCGCTAATTTAACTAATTGTTCGTTACTTCTTTGTAGTGTTTCTACAAACTTGGCAGCAGTGGGTCCAGAGTCCGAATAACGATCGTTAGAAACGCTCATGTACTCCTTTAAATTATCTAGGAGCATTTCTGTTTCTTGCCTGTCCCTATTAATATTTTCTAGGGCTTGTTCGATTAAGGAGTTGAGATCTTTCTTCATACAATAAATAGAATGTTAAGAAATTTCTCCTTCATTCCACTTCTTTTTAAAGGTTCGGTATCTTTCCCGCATTTTGTTAAGGGCGCTCACAATTTGTTTTGTATTGAGACCCGTAATCTCTCGCATATACAAATATACTGCTTTCTTATTGAAAATTTCTATTTGCTCTATGTTTTCCATTAAAGTTATAACAGCGTTAAGTACCTTCTCTTCGTTAGGTTTAAGTGTGAGGTTTTGCCAACTGTTGATTTCGCTGAGAAGTGAAAGCCAAAATTCCTTATCCTCGATATCAGTCATCAGATCGCCCTCAACTCCTGAGACTGCTTCTACCTCTCTAACCATTTCGTCATAATTAACTTCACGGCGGTTCTTCTTTGTTTGTTTTTTAGCTTTGTGCGTAAACCAATTCTTTGTTACAACCGAAAAGTAGGAGAATGCTTTTTTATTTTTAGAGGGGTCAAATTTCCCTAGAATAGTTGTAAGCCAAATTTTACAGTCATCCTTGTGGTACTCAATATTCTCAAGGGACGTAAATTTATAAGTGTAAACAATTTTATCCACAAGCTCATCAAAAGCAGGCTGTATATGTTCGACATAGAGCTTAGTTCTCATTGACAAACTGTCTGTATTACAATAATCTACTATTGCCTTTTCTGTTATTTCTGTAAAATAATAATTATTCTTTTTCTTTTTTCTAGGCATTCTCAGTCTCTACTTCTTTCCTGGTAAGCTCTTCGTTGGCTTTAAGATATTCCTGAACCTCATCAGCGAGGTTCCCTGTATGCATCAAAAGCTTTTCTAATGTGGAGTCACCATAAAAAAGTTCACGACCATAGACATCAGTTAAATGTGTTTCGTATTCAGCAATTGACTCCAGAACAACTCTTGTATCTTCGTTTGTCATCTCTAAATAATTTAGTAGTTTTCTAGTGTACCAAACAAAAATAACATTAATAGCCATAGAAGATATCAAAGCAATTGTTAAAAGTGTTGTAGTAATCATTTTTTCCTATAAATTTTATTAGATTGTTTTTTCTTGTAATCTTCTAACTCTTGCTTTCCCTCTTGGATTGCTTTTTCTACTTGACTTCCTGTTTTCTCTTTGGTATTATAACATTTTTTTGTTACTTGTAAAACGTTAGATAAATTTTTCTGTAAATTCTGTGAATTACATTTAGTACAGGTTATACCCTTAGCGCTATAAGAGTGTCTTATCTTTACTTGCTTTTTACAATTTAAGCAATCATAAACGTAGAGAGGCATTACTCAGAGGCTGTCTTAAATGAGGGCGGATTAGTTACAACAATTTCTTCATCCTGGATCTCTAAGTTCCAGTCTGACAAAAGCTCTGTGATATCTGTTTGTTCTGTTAGGCACTTTTGTAATGTCATTAAAAGTGCGCCGACTGCTTGGTTTGAAAATTTCATTTTATTTCTCCTTTATAATTTTATTAGTTATGGAACATATCTCTAATATGTCTTTTTCTTCAAGATAGGGATCTACTGGTAGATATCCTACATTTTGCGATTTTTTATAAGATAAAAATTCTTTATAATTAATATCTTTCTTAAACAAAGGCATCATTGACATGGGTTTAAAGCTATGACGGGCAGCATACCCACAAGAATTTAAAGTTGATACTATTTTATCTTTCATTGGTGAGATAAAATCATATACCCACACTGCATCTCTATCTGGCATTTTAATGCTATCAGGTAAGAGGGTGTTATATATTTCCTCATTTACTCTTCTCTTATTATGATTATCATGATAATTTAAAAGGCTGTCAATTGCTAGAGATGCTTGAGAGTTTGTCATACGATAATTAAAACCTATTTGTTTATGGTAATAATTATGATCTTCTCCAAAAGACATGCTCTTCATATCCCTTACCACTCTTAGAAGATCAGTATCATCCGAGGCAACAATACCGCCTTCTTCAGCACAGATTATTTTGTTTCTGTAAAGAGAGAAACACCCAATATCAAAAGACCCAACAGCTTTACCATCCCAATAAGCACCCTGAGCTTCGCAAGCATCCTCAATAACTCTTAAGTTGTGTTTTTCGGCTATTTCCATTACTCGATTCATATCGACAACTCGACCATATATGTGAGTAACCATAAGAACTTTTGTATTTTCGTCTATAGCTTCCTCTACCTTATCTAGGTCAATTAATAGTCGGTCATCACAGTCAACAAATACTGGTGTAAGGCGAGCATAGTGTACAGCTAAACCAGAAGCATACATGGTAAACTCTGGAACTATTACTTTACTACCCTCTGGGAGTCTTAGTGCTTCTAACGCAACATGTAAAGCTGCTGTCCCTGTATTAACAGCGACTGCTGACTCAACACCCAAATGTTCTGCATACTTTTGTTCTAAAATCTCAAACTTTTGCATTACAAATTCTCATCGTCTAATGATTTCATAATCACTACTATAACTTGGCCAGATTATAGCACCGTTGGCAATACGGAGGAACTCTTTTTCTATAGTGTCCCAACGCCCTTCTTCTATTAGTCCGTTCTCCTCTGATTCTAAAATTCCATATTTGACGCAAGAACAAACAATCCAATCAAAACTATTATCTTCGAATGGCAAGTCTTGTAGTGTTGATTCTACAAGTTTTATCCCAGGGTATAATTCCCTTCCATATTCGATAAGGGCTGGTGTTTGATCTACACCGGTATATTCGTTTTTAACAAATTGAGATAACCAACCAAATCCACACCCAGCGTCAAGTAGTTTATCTTCTTCTTTGACCTCTTGATTAATTACAGATAGTCTGCTATTTATTATTCTTTTCCATTCTGTAGGTCCCGACCTATAAACAGAGTAATAGGGATCTCCAACTGATTTTGCTTGCGCAACTCTAGTTACCCAAAACTCTTTGTTATCATATAGGTTTTTCATCTATTTGACCTGGTTCCTGTAAATATAAAAGTTCTATCATGTGGAAGGAATTGTATATTTAAGTTATCAATATATTCGCCATATCGATCTGATATTTGTTCTTGTGATACAAACCATCTAACATGACCAGGGTCATCAAAGATTGGAACTGTAAATACTAAATTAACACCCTCTGGAATAGCTTGAAGAAACTCAACATCTTTATGTACATGTTCTAAAAATTCTGTGGATATTACTGTAGTATCTTTAGGATTTGTTTCTATAAAGCTACCAACATCCATTGCTGTGATATCATTAACAAAAAATGAAGCGCTAGGTGCAGTTGCGTTTCTTTGCTGTGCTTTTTCAATAGCTACAGTGGAAAAATCGATACCGTTATATGTTCCTTCAAATCCATCACGGTACATAACTTGACACACATGCCCAGGACCACATCCAAAATCATATATGGTGCTACCCAATGTTGACATAGCAGTATGTGCAATAGTTTCCCAAAGATTTCCTACTGGTGGGTTTGGATCATTGTATGCAACTG
>TARA_R100001480_G_scaffold46402_1_pt1 | contig 11229 bp, 23 predicted proteins | sample TARA_R100001480 | Tara Oceans TARA_R100001480 (sample SAMEA2622212) | marine metagenome | biome: marine biome (ENVO:00000447); feature: mesopelagic zone (ENVO:00000213) & marine oxygen minimum zone (ENVO:01000065); material: "saline water (ENVO:00002010), including plankton... | reverse complement strand
CCAAATATCTTATCCCAATTGTCTTGATATTGCTGGCTGTTTACATCTGTTCTAGGTGTACTGCCTTTACCACCGTGCCAATTGCTACTTTTCATCTTTGTTACCAAATATACGTTCCCAACCGTCTTTGTATGCTTGATCGTTGATACCAGTAGTTACACCTGTTGGTCTAAATCCTTGCTGTATATCTCTTATCCTGCGTAATGTTGGGTCTTTGGCAATCTTAGATTCATTGCTGATCCATTCGCGACTATTCTTTTTTGGAATCTTACCGCTTACTTGTTTACCTATACTTGGTTTTTCCATACAAGTATTTATCGATCTGTGTCATTATTACCTTAAATTTATGTACAGAATACATGATCATGATAAATATATTATATGATAAGAATAAATTTCAAAGAAAGGTGGGGTTATACATGTAATCAATTAGCGGCCATGGAAGGCGTTACACCTGAAGCAATAAGAATGCGTGTGCGTAACTATGGTACACCATTTCAAAGACGCAAAAAACTAACAAAGTGGGAAAAGAAGTATGGCAAAACACTAGGGCAAATAGCACTAGATTTAGGCCTACACCCACAAACTGTTGCTAGGCGTGATAGACTATTTGGTGATGCTTATGCTGAATCTAAATGGAAAAGACCCACGTTGCGTGGTGCTATACTAAATGAACGTGGCGAACATTGGACTGAAAATACCAAAATGGGTTATGTTAAAGTTCAATCAACGTATATGGATCAGTATAATGAGAACAAGAAGGCCTAGAAAGTATGAATGGATAAATGGCAATCTAGTCAAACGTCCACACACAGAAAGTTATCGTAAGTTCTTACAGGCTACATTACCACATGCTGTTAAATACAGTAAGTACAACCTAGGCAATATTGCGCCTAAGGATAATAATGAAGATTGATAACACACCAGATCCAAATGCTGAATTCAAAGTATTCTTTGTTAAAGTAGTTGACGACTATGTCAAAGAGCCCACAGACAAAAAACAAGCCAAGTTACTTCAACTTGTTACTGACAGTATAAAGTTAGATGGTGAATTGATGTTGTGGTTCAATGCCATGTTCAAATGGCGTAACACACAAACTGGTTTAGATGTAAACTATAGAAATCAAATTAAGTTTCCTTTTTGATTACTAATTCTTGTCCATATCCTATTAGTATACACAATACAGTTAGTACTGTAAACCAAGGGTTCAATAACCCTAACATTTGACCCCATAACAAACTGATGCCTGTCATTGTCATTGTGTTTAATCCTGTGCTAAGATTCTTCGTTGGTAATTTCATTCATTTCTCCTAATAATTTTCCTTGTATGGCACCGTAATGGCCCATGTAATATTTTACTGCTAGTGCGATATCATGTGGATATCCCGCATATGATTGTTCTGTTGTGAATACTTTTCTTTTGTTGCGATCTGGCTCGTAACAGTTTTCTCTAGTAACCACAAAGTGAACAAACTCATAGTTTGCCACATATTTCTTTTTTGGATCAAGTTTATTGTTGCCTAGCATATACAACTACCTTATAATTACGATCACTGGGATCCCAACCTTCTTCTATGATTTTAAAACGTGGTTCTAGTTTTTCTTTCCACCATTCTTTTGGCTTTATCAATATGTGTGCGTTTCTACCGTCTTTGAGTATTTTAGTAGCAGGTCTACAACTTATAGTAAAGTAACCTTTCTTACCTGTAACTCGCTGTAAATCGTCTAGTACATTGTCTATGAGTTCTGGCTCTACATGTTCTAGCACATCTATACACACTACATAATCATGAACACCAGGTGCTACAGTATTTGGTCTGCTTGGTTCATATTCTGTGATAGAATATTTGTTACCATACAACTTGCTAACTGTTTTGCCTAATCCTCCTGATCCTGCTCCATAATCTAACCAATCTGTAAATTGTTCACAGTGGCTTACTATAACTGGCACATACATTTCTGCTGTATGTCCCCATTCGCCTGGTGTGTTAGCATGTTCCCATTCTAACAGTTTGGCGTATTCTTCACTTATCATTTTCATGAAAGTACTCCCTTTGATGTTCTATGGTGCTGTAAGCACAAAGATGGTTCATAACAACATTGCCTTCACCACGTCCTCTGCGTTTTATTTCACACCATATTTTATTCAGCAGTTCGTCTTCTTTAACGACACTATTTAGGCGTGTCATCATATTGTATATCATGTCGCCATTAGGTATGTCTGCTGTGATCATACCTCCCCAGGTTTTTGCTTTTCGCTCTTTGGTTAATTTGCTAGGGTCTAAATTACCATTTTCTACATTCGCTATTATGGTTAGATGTAAGTTGGTGCCATTAACACATTGTACTATGTTCATGGCTACAGCACGTCTGTGAGAATCACCTATGTCCACGTAGGTGTCACAAATGCTTAATAACCATCTTACATCTAAATTTTCTAACAATACATCAGTATACTCTTCAACTAATCTGTTGAATTCATAATGATGTCTGTGAAGATTTGGATTTCTGCGTAAGTGTACTATATGCGATGCTACTTTATAACAAACTTGTGGTTTGCCAATAAATTCTCTACGCAATTCTTTTATGTTTACACTTATATCTTTGTGCCTGTTTAGATTGTGAGCAATTTCACTTTCATGTCCTGGCACTAGTTCTAGCATTGGATCCATTATAATCTCCTTGTCAAAGGTTTAAGTTTCTTAGTACTTGTATTCTTTATAGCAAAGTGTTGATACACAAAATATCCTAGAGAATCATTAAGGTGGTCCAATCCTTGATCCTTTGTTGGTTGACGTGTACCTTCGCGGTATGTGTGTTTTATAAGACAGTTCTTAAGACTTCTACACTTTGGGTCTATGAATAGTTTATTGTGTTCAAAAGCCGCATTCACACTGGCTATACGATCTATAACAGGTGGGTTACCTGGTTGTACCATTAGTTTAAATCCTGCGTTTTGTAGTATTTGGTGATCACTTATACCTGAATTGGTTGTGCGTTTTATACCACTACTATCTGGATATGCTACAATTCTGTTTTGTGGATATCTGGCTTTTATCTCCTGTACAAGTTCATTGGTGTTTGAACCATATATTTCTATTTCATCAATTACCCAACCTATACCATTCTTTACTATGGCTATTGTAGCACTCATTGGATCAATATTGAAGTCACAGCCTACATGTAGTACATCATCTTTGGTTATAGGTCCTGGATATGCTTTGATGTTCTGTTCTGCGAAAGCATAGTATATAACACCAGCATAACTGACAAATTGTGCTTCATATTCTTGTTCAAATGTTCTACTGTCTAGATCTTGTTGTGCTTGTTCTACTTCTTCTTGTGGCACAAAGCCACCGTCTAGTGTAGTAAACTGATAACTGCTGTAATTAGCCTTTTCACCTTCACACCACAGTTCATAAAACCAGTTTCTGCCTTTTGGTGAACTAATGAATAGTGCGTGTCCGCCAGTATCTGATAAGGTGGGGCGTAGCACTGAAAACCAAACATCTGGCTTCATATCAGCACACTCATCTAACACTATGAAGTTGTATTTGGCACCTCTTAGTGCGTCATAGTTCTCACTGCTACGCAGAGTTATTGTGCTACTGTTTACTAAGGTGATTTGTAGTTCTGATTCGTTGATCTTCTTTGCCCAGTTCTTTTCAATCATCATGCCTTTGAGATCATTCCACCAAATGTTCTTACATTGTTTATATGTTGGGGCAACGGCAAGTATGCGTTGTTCTGGGAATCTGGCGAATTTAGCCATTTCGTTCATTGCTAAGTATGATTTGCCAAAACGTCTACCCGCGGCAAGTATGCGAAATCTGTTTGTATCATCAGATACTTTCTTTTGAACTTTGCTTAACTTCATATCTTTAAAGTGTTGAAACGGTACTAGGACATTATTGTCCATGAACACACAACAAACAGTTTCCTCCTATATGAGTAAAAGTTTATAAGTACCGTTCAACATACTTATTTATCTCTACTCATCTTCTTGGTCATCTATCCATGGCAGAGTTTGATTGCTTTCTGAACTAACTGGATTATCTGTCCAATTGAGTAAGTTCTTTGATGTCCATACAAGTATAGTTGGATTTTGTTTTACTATAGCACTTTCTAGCATGGCTTCCATTAGACGTTGTTTGGTTACTTGTCTGCTTTTTTCTACCACACTTCTAAAGTTGTCTCTGAATGTGGTTTCTTTACAGCCAAAGAAGTCTGCCATGTCTTTGTATGTTAAGTGTAGACTTGCTAATTTTTTGACTTCTTCTATGCTGATAATGGCACGGTTATCACCTTGCCCTATAATGATACCTTTTACTGTCTTTTCGCCATATTTTCTGCGTGGGGTTACACCATATTCTGGTGATGCTCCATCAGGTATCTCTATGTAATGTTCTTTTTGTTCGTTTTCCACGGATTGTGGAGAATTGGTGTCTTCTTTTGACATGTTTTACCTCAGAGTTAATCGTTCTGTAACGTAGAAAGTATTTATCACATAAAAGAAAACCCCCTAGAAAGATGAGTCAAACTAGGGGGGTTTCAATTACCGATTAGTGTATAACTCCTTATACACATATATTTTTAGGAAAAATTAAAATGTCAGTTGCGATATTTAATCAAAAAGAAAAAATATGTTTTCTGATGGTACTAGCGAATGCTGTACCTTTTAATTTATGTTGTCCGTAATTTAAATTTATTAGGAGATTTAAGCACTAATATTAGTGTCTTAGATCAATATGTTATTATCAACTACTATGCTTTATCGATATAAGTGTTTGGCAACATTCATTATGATAAATTGAGAACTATCTATGAGCAAATGCTCTTATCTAGTGAACGTGTCTCGAATGATCCACGTGTTATAACATTACGTCCAACAGTATTATTTATCTTCTTTGAACAGGTCTGGATCATCTTGTGGCAGTTCTTCGCCTAAGAATGTGCCCAGCATCTGTTCAAACTCTTCTGGTTTGAATCTGTCTGTGATTTTGAACTTAGATAGTTCTTTTACTACTCTGTGTTTGCCTTTTAGTGGCAATATGTCAAATGTACCAGTTATTTCCAGTATTTGATTCTTTTCTTTAACTGCTTCTACTACAGGTCTCCAACGTGGCCATGCTTTAGAACTTTTACCTGGATATGTTTCTAGTATTTCAAAGTCTGTGCTACCATTAGCATATACTGTACACATACACAACTTTACAGTGAAGAACTTGCCTATTTGACTAGCCCAGTTACCTGTAAATGCTTTCTTTTCGTTCAGTACGTCAATGACTTGTAGTGTAGTTGTTACAGGTTTACTGTCTATGTACCTGTTTTGACCTCTACCGTGACTTTTATTATACATCTATACTCCTAAATGTTTCTGCCATTGCTCTATTGTCAGTAGCACTTTTAAACTTTATAGGTGTATGTGCTAACATTTTGTGTATGAGTTCTGTCTCTAGTGCTGTTACTTCTGAGTCTGGATGTGTTATGGTTATGTTAACATCTAAGCAATCACACTCAGGATCATGATCATAGTGTAATGCTTTTATTTTCAAGTCCCAACCACGTAATTTGGCTTCTGCTAGGTATTTGTTGTTGCTGAACAGGTGTCGCACACGACTTTCACAATATTGCCATGTTTTACCTACAATATCAGCACTTTGATATATGAATTCAAATTCATTGTTGCTGTACCATTCTGCTACTGTGATATATTCTTTCATTAATCTATATCCTCTGACTTGTGTTTGCCTTTCCATGTGTACCACATGCTTTGTGCGTCACTGGCATACTTTATTTCTTCCAACAGTATTTTAACATGATGTGTGTTTATGTACACATCTGCTACCAAATGCCCTGCGTCTGTTTCTGTGAGACTGGCAAAACAATTGGCAAATGCTTTTTTCTTGGTTAGTGCGTTGTGTTTTCTGTTTGTGAGTTTGCCTGCCCAGTATGTGTCACATTTGGCATAATTGTCTAGTATGTGTGTAACACTACCTATGTTACGCATACTGATATTACGCAAAAATCTCTGTTTGAGACTTTTGTCCATCATTTTGGTGTTTAGTTTTATAAATTGATCGCCTTCGCCACCATATGGCAATACATCTACATTCATCATGACTCTGCCATCTACTGCTGTTCTTTTCTCCAGGGTGACTTCTATGTAAAATGGTGTTTCTTGTAGTGTGTTTAACAACTCTTCATTGTAATCCACAGACTCATTTAGTTTGCTACGCAATGCTTCTCGTTGTTGTGGGGTTAGTTTTTGTTTTTCTTTCATATTTGATCTCTTGAAATTTTGTTTTCTCCTAAAATAAACTGTACTAGTATTTATCTTTTTATTATGCCCTGCGATAAAATTTTGGGGCTTATTCTATATCTCTTACCCTTACGGGTTTCTTTAAAGCCACTTGTTGTTACGACGAAGTCGAGACTCAACGAGGGGTCTTTAGACCTTAATTTGCTAGGTAGCAAGTTATGTTATATGTTATATGTTAAATGTAAAAGTTCTAATTATAATATATAATATAATAATACTAACATAACTTGCTACCATTAACATAACGAACTGTTTCGTGTACTTCTGTGTCTCTTTCTGCTTCACGTCTTTGCCATTCTGCTCTACACATCACATAACCTTTTTCGCCTTCAGCAAACTCTCTCAATACCCACTGAATATAATCATCTGGTATTTGATATAGGTGTACATCAGCATACATTCCAAATCCCAACTTAGCCATTATATTTCCTTGTGTAAACTGCTGAGTTTGTTTAGTTGATGTAGTAATGCCAAGTTATCTTCATTAAAGTCTAACAGTATTGCTTTCTTTACTAACTCTACACTTTTAAATATACAGTTAACAGTTTTATGTGGTATTGGCTCATTGAGATCTATATCTGTTAACACATGTGCTAAGAAACTGTATAGATTATGATCTTTTGTTACTATTTTTGGTATGTATACTTTTTCACCATCAGCAAACTTGTATACTTTTTTACAGCGAAATAAGTTATCTATTTCATTGCTCATAATACTGGCTTTTTGTGTGATTTTTAGTATCTCTAGTAAACTGCTGTTTAATGAGTCTTTTATAAGTGATTGATTTGCTGGTCTCAACTTCACATATTTTGTTTTCATATAACCTCCTAATAATGTTGTTACATACTTATTTATCTTATATTTGTTTGGTATCGAGATAAAGAGGTCAAATACATCTCATTTCTTTATAAACAATATCATTTTTATGCGCCGCTATATAAAGTGGTAACACAGATAAGACTCTTTCATATTGTTCTAACTGTTCGTCTGTGAGTTGTTTTTTTTGCTTTATTGTGTTATATACATCTTCAAGTATAAATTGAATATTGGGATTGTATATATCTAATCCATCGCCTGGTTTGTAAGTTATGCTCATAATATTTTTCCTAAATAAATTATACAACTAGTATACTAGTTTTTGTGACCATTGTCAACCTTTTTGTCAAAAAAATACCCCAATCATCATTGAGGTACTTTCATTCTAGTTTTTACATCTAGAGTAGGTTTGTTAGGACAAGCCATTAATACTTAGTGAAAAATATGTTATAACATTGATTTCTTGGCAATTCGTTTTACACACTTCCATTCTTTATTGCGATTAGTTCTAGCATAAAATGTTTTTTCAAACAGATGTGTGTCCACAATCATGCCTTCATAATAAAACACACGCCATTGTAAGTATAGGGGTTTGTGATTTACATAATGTGTGAGTACATCAGCATACTTGCGTGATGTTTTGAATTCGTCTAAATGATATCTAACTTGATAGTTAAAATAGTTGTCTGCCTTGATCCCAAAAAGTTTGTCTTCTACTTTTTTTATTAGTTTTTTTGCTTCTGTGTCTGTCATTTAAGTATTTATAGGACAAAGTATGTCCTAGTACTAGATCGTTGCTTACAGACGGCGTGTGTGCGTTGTATGGGGTGTTACATTGCGTTGCTTACAACACTTGCTATGATAGTTACTAGTGTGGTGAGAACCATACCAAGAATCCAAAAGATTCTGTTATCGAGCCTGTCTAGGCGATCCTGGAAAAACTTTCTGTTTTCTTTAATATTGTGTTCTAACCTGTGTATACAATCATGTATGTGGGTCAGTGACTCGTTTTTGATCTGCTCAGTCTCTTGATGTAATCTGATAACGTCTTCCTTTAGATCTTGGTTGGTTATTCTTTTAGCCATGTTACATTCCTAACATGTCTTTGATTTTTTGCCATATACTTTTACAGCATTGTTTAATTTTGTTCCACATATCCTATGTTTTCCCTTAATGTTTCTAATTTTACCTTGTCTTGTTGTATAATACAAGGATATTGCGTAGAATCACCACCTTCATCTGGATGACTCCACAAAAATTCGCTATGTGTGTGCCTGCTGTTCATTTTGTCTGCTAATTTGTCTAATTCATTTGCTGTCATGTCTTTATACACAAACACAAATGCTTCAAACTTTGTAGCAGGGAATAGTGTTGCTATAGTATTCAAACACTTTATGCTGTTTTCCCATACAAGTATTTTATCCATTAACTTACTACTCCATGGACATACTTTCTTTATACTAGCAAAGTAAGTACGCCATTCAGAATCACTACTTGCGACCTTTACCGCCACGTTGATTCTTTTTCTTCTTTTTCTTTTTGCCGCCTCTCATGGTTGCCATTATATTCTCCTTTGTAATTTTGTTACTTGTTTATTGACCCAACTTAATGCTCTAGGACCACCCCAAAGCAAGTAGGCTCCAATTGCTTTTGAATTCTCTGCTGTCAATCCTTTGTCTCGTGCTGTTCTGTAATTCTCTCTTGCCCTAATGAGATAACTTCTCATTCTAACCAATGTTCTTAAACTTAAATTATCACCATTTGCCAATTGGTTTGCTCTTGCTAAACCTACCTTAGTACCATATTGTCTACTAGGTGGCAATGTTTTTCTTATTTCTAGTGCCTTCTTTGCGGCATCTCTCATGTAATCTGGTGCTACTGGCATTATTCGTCTCTCAATTCCCAGGCTGAACCTGTCCAATAAGGTATCTTTTCTTCACCGTAATCACATATTTGTTCAGGTATTGCTGTCATTGTGTAAGAGTATCCTGTTTCATCTTTTAGAACACCCATTTTGTAAAATTTGCCTGTTTCTGTGTTATAAAAGTATTTCATTATGGTCCTTTGTTCAGTGAGTGCGATATATGTGCTGAGAATATAGTATTCGCACTACTGCTGTTAGTATAAGGAGCACCATAACTGTTTACAGCATCATAATTTGTATCTACTCTCATAAAATGACTACCATTTACTCTAGCACTATATATGTAACCTTCTTTTGTGGCACCAGCACCAATTGTAAATGAACTACTACCACTAGTTGCTATTTGTGTATAAGAATTTGCCGCTGTATCTACTACCAACATATCACTTTCATTAAATGGCAAAGCATATACTTTACCGTCTGAACCTGTTGTAGGTCCTATATATGCTGTTGATGTATAGTTTAATCCTAATTGACTTGCTGAATATTCAACTAATGAATTGCTTGTGGTATCTAGTATACACACATAACCTTGACTGTGTGGTACACCTACTATTTTACCGTCATTGCCATTAGCAAAACCTGTGTATCTGTTAGCACCTGATAAACTAGAAGTAGCAAATGTAGTCCAACTGTTACCAGATTCATTATACACTCTAAAGTCTGCTTGATTCTGTGGACAAGCATAGAATTTACCATCAAAGCCTACACAGCCTCCACTATGTCCAAAATCACTGGTGAGTGATTCTGATAATTGTTCTATGCTACTAGCACCTGGTGTGTATTTTAAATAAGGACCACTTGTTGTTCTAGGTTGAAACAGTATATTACCGCTAGGTAAGGTGTATGCTCCATAATAACTATAACTACTTGGCATACCTGTTAAAGTAAGTTGTGATGCTACATCATTTACAGGATCAAATTCAACTATTGGTTGCCCACTGCCAAAAGGTGCTACATATATGTTACCATTGTGTCCTATTGCTCCACCTGTATAATTGTTACTGCCTAGAACACCATGACTAGTCATTTGTGTGTAAACATCATTTACTGGATCTATTTCAACAAAATATTGAACATTTCTAGGTATCATGTAAAGATTACCATTTGGATGTCCTATAACACCTCTATGATTCATGCTAAAGCCTGGACTTATTAATGTTGTAGTTGCTACACTAGTGTTACTCCAACTACCTACTTCTGTGAGATAGTCTGCTTGACTTGGAGCAGTATTCCATGTTGGGAAGTCAAAGTCATTAGCCACTACTCCTCCTGAAAAAAATCCTGTTCTAGCACTGAATGGCATATTAGTCTCTAAATTCTTCTGGGGCTTCGTCGCCGTGTCCTACAACATCCACATACATTTCTGCTTGTTCTTGTGTAAAACCTAAATTTAGATATATTTGTATTTTTTCTGCTCTGGTTAATTTAGCCATTATCTACTCCTTATGCGTATGCTTTAGTTAAACTTGCTAGGTAGTTAGTACCATCATAAACAACACTTATAACATCTATTGAACCACCTGCTGTACTTAATGTTTTACTACCGCCTATAAATTTCATACTACTTGTTAGTGCGTGTGAGCCTGTGCCATCTTGTGTAATAACTATTGTCATTGATGTACCTGCTACAGCATTTGCTATAGTGTTTATTGTGATACCACCTGTTGCTGTTACTGTATATATACTACCATTTGTGGCATTTAGACTAGCACTGATATCACCACTTTGGTTGCCTAATGCTACTACTGTTTCATTAAACTTTTTAAGTGTTGTATTGTCACCTGCTACTGTGGCACCTGATATAGTGCCTGTCGACACAACATTGTGATTAAATGTTGTATTAGCAGTTTGTATTTCTACTCTGCTTGTAGTATCTTCTTTTATTTTTAGTACATTGCTTTGTTCTTCTAGTACTAAACTATATGATTTAGCAGTTACACCACTGCCTTGCGTTGCTGTATATGTAAATACACCTGGGCCTAAGTTTTGGGCTGAACCAGCCGTGATACCACTGGCAAAACCACTAGTTAGACCAGCATCATTATATAGTTCATAAACTGCTATACTACCAAATGTACCAAATAATTTTAAGTATTTTGTTGTGCCATTTAGTGCGGCATATGGAGATCCTGTAAATCCACTTATAACTGCGGCTGTACCATC
>TARA_R100001480_G_scaffold38889_2_pt1 | contig 11277 bp, 10 predicted proteins | sample TARA_R100001480 | Tara Oceans TARA_R100001480 (sample SAMEA2622212) | marine metagenome | biome: marine biome (ENVO:00000447); feature: mesopelagic zone (ENVO:00000213) & marine oxygen minimum zone (ENVO:01000065); material: "saline water (ENVO:00002010), including plankton... | reverse complement strand
GCACTACAAATGACTGAATGAATATGTTGTCCGTCTAGTTGTTTATATTGTCCACCAACCAATTGGTTTTCATTTATATTATTGATTTCCCAATAAGCGGTAAACCATTCAACTATATCTCCTATTTCCAATACTAAACTTACATCTCTTAAAGATTGTCTTACAAATGAAAATGTTGCATTTTGTCTTAAATCTGGTCCAAATTCATCTGTATTAAATGCCATATCTTCGGCTTCAACCAAACAAGCTATTTCAACACCTGGTTTAAATACCTTTCCGTCTGATGTTTCACCATACATATTAGTTTCTGTATTGTTTGCTGATATTTTGTAAACAATTACAGTCTGGTCAATGATTCCACTATTGGCATTATTTAAATCACCGATAAGTTCTTTATTAACTCTATCAAATGTATCTAAATCATTTTTTCCAAAAAATCGTGGGTTTGCCATCTCTCACTCCTAACCTATGTAGATTGGATACGGGACTTTTTTAAGTTTTTCTTGTAGGAACTCGGATTCATCTTTGTCTGCCTCCATAAGTGCTTTACGGGAAGATTGTTCAAGTATTTCTCTAAGTTGTGTAACAAGAGCTTCTTTTTCGGCTGACGCTTCTGACCTCAAAGTGTCTCCGTCTAAGCTTGTCTCAGCACCGGGTATCGGGATAGCTCCATATTTACTCCTTACTATACCTAATAATTCCTTTGTTAGTGCTAATCCATATTTTCTAATCCATTGTTTTCCTACATCATTAATATTTGTAAACTTCATATTATCGTAAGGAACATTAGAAAAGTCGGAAATTACATCTGAACTTCCTGAATATTCTGTTATTAATGTGTTGTCTCTTTCTGAACGAACTACATATTCAAAGTGTAGTTTGTAAGAAGAGTCTGGTCTTGGGAATATTCTTAGTTTGTTATTTCTTAATTGAAATGAATATGCTGATTTTCTAATTTGGTCATTTAATTCAATGGCTTGTAATCTCAACATATCTGCGTAAACTGGCATCATTAAAAATGTAACTGCTGGTGAGTAATTACCAAATCCAAATTGGTCTAGTAAATTCATTGTTCCAGCACCAGTTCCAGCATAAGGGTCAAAATATCGTTGAACTGCTGGTGTTTCTTCATAAAACACTTTTTGTAGTTCTATTGCATTACCACTTTCACTTACATCTGCCCATAGTGCATTCAAGTCATAGGTTTGAGAACCACTAACAACATCTACTGAACCTGATTTCACTTCTACTAAACCACCAACTCCGGCTTCTGTTCCGTAAGCTTGTGATAAGAATACACTTCTACCCAAGTTCGGGGTTACTCGTTTGTGAGTTAAATTTGATGATGTTGATTGACCTTGTAGTGATAATAAATTGTCTTTAATATTAAATTGATTTATTTGAGCACTATATTCAGATACACTTTCCTCTAAACAAGCGTAAAATTGTTTGTCTTGTAATTCTACATTCATTAGTGGAAAACCTAATCTTTGTGCACACCAAGTAGCGAACTTTGGAGCTTCTGTTTGAAACTCTGAATCTGTGTCGTAAAATCCAAATGGTGTATTACCACTAACTGCTGAACCTGAACCAGGCCATATTGGTTCTTGAGCCATATATTTTTCTCCTTAATTTATATCTAGTAATAAATATAACAAAAACCAAAAAACCCCCTGCGAACAGGGGGTTTTTCGTGATAAGTATTACTACTCGACTTCTGTAATGTTATTTATTACACTTTGTCTACATCTGCAACAATAACTTTACCATAGAATTCGCTTCTGACCATTTTCTTAGCGTATCTGGTCATCACGCCTTTTCTAGGTGTGAAGTTAGTTGGGTCGTAAACAAGTGGTGTCATAATTAACGGCACATATGGTGAATACACAGCACCAGTTTCTAAGAAGTTTGAACCTCTAAATCCACAAAGGATTTGATTTTCTTGCATGTAAGGGTTCTTGTATACATTGAATCTATTGTTTAATAGACCAACTTTTTGAACACCCATTGCGTAAGAACTATCTACAGCACCATCTGAAGTTGTTGCATATCCAGGAATAGATTCTAGGATTGTTGCAGTTTCAGGTGAGATTACTATAAAGTTAGCTCCTCCTCTTAGAGTTTTCTGATGAATTGCATTAGATACTGATTGTATCTTGTTTCCAAGTGTCTGGAACCATTCACCTTTTGTGTAAGCACTTGCGTTTGTAGCAGTGTTTTTGAAAGAAGTTGAAGAACTCTCATACTCACGACCTACAAATGCTGACCATCTTTCTGTCTTAGCTGTAGCACCCGCTAACAACATATCAAGAATTTCTAAATCAATTTCCATTGAAATGTATTCACTTAATAGTGATGTTAGTTCTGCTTCAGCGTCAACTGAATGGTAAGCGTTTAAGTCTTGAGCAAGTTCAGGAGTCCAAACTGCTTTTAACTTACGAGTTTTCGCTACGATAGCGATACTTCTTAATGCTATATCGATTTCTGGAATTCCAGCATCTGACTCTGCACCTGTTCCACTTGCTGTAGCCTCAAAGTCACCTCTAGTTGTATCTGTTGGTGCTTTGTGGTATTTGAACACAAGTTCTACTGATTTATTACCGAACGCATTAGCACCTGTTGGTGTTGCTGGGTCGACAACAAATACAAGATTTGCTCCACTTGTTTTAGTGTAAGCTGGATATGCAGCATCAAGTTCTGAACCAGCACTACCACTAATTTCAAAAGCTCTAATTCCGTCAAAGTCACCACCAGAAAATACTGATTTAGCGACTGTAACTTTTCTTAAGTTAGTTAGAGATGAACTTAGTGATGGTTCAAAGTCAACATCTGCAAAAGAAACTGAAGCTGTTGAGTAAGAACCAGTGTTGATTGTTACTGATGTGTCATTGATGGAATAACCGAACTTTCCTGCACCATATAAACCTTCAGTTGCATCACCAGAAGCTGATGTTACACCGTGAACATTATCATTTGCATCAAAGTTTGATTGGTCTGTTCCATATCTGAAATCGAGATAGAAAATTAGACCTGATGGTAAATTCATTGGTTGAACTGACACAAAGTCTTGTGCAGCAAGTTCACCAAAGATTCTTCTTACTAATGGTAAAGCAACACCTGACCATTGTTCGTTATTAGCCGCAGTTCCTACTGATGAAGCTTCTGTGACAAGTTGATTTGCTTGGTTTTCAAGCAACACTGCCATACCACTTCTTTTAGTTTCTGCATCAATACCTTCTAATAAACCAGTTGGCTCCCATTTGTCAACCAATTGTCTTGTTTGTTCAAGCAATTGTTTGTGTGGATTGTTACCATCAAGTAACTGACTAATGTTATTTATATCTGACATTATATCTCTCCGATTTTAATATTGTTTAAATTAAATTTGCCAATTTCTTAAATCTGTTTTTCATTTCCATTCCCTCTGAAAGAACTTCTTTCTTTGGTTCAGTAGATGCAACAGCTTTAGAAGCTTGACCTTTGTTTTCGTTTACTCTTTTATTACCATTACCTTTAAAAGATTCTGCTAATGTAGTGTAAACTAATTTGATTTCTCTTAAGCTCTTAGTACGGTCGAATTGTTCTACAACTCTAAGTTTTTGGTTGTTGTTTAAACCAAAACCTCTAAACAATTTGTTAGTAAACAAAAGTTTAGCGTTCATCAAATTAACTTCGTTTAATTTTTCACGAAGATAACCGATTGTATCTTTATATTCTTTAAGTTGTGTTTTCATTTCGTCCATTTTATCTTCCTCGTCTTCATCTTCCATTCCTTCTTCTTCAGAAAGAGCTTTGATTACTTCTTCAAGGTCGATTTCATCTAAGTCATCTTTGTCGTCAGCTTCTGTTACTGGTTCTTTGACTACTTCGTCTTCAGAATTTTCTTTTCCGCCTTCTTCGTCTGCACCTTCGCCTTCAGGTCCTTGTGCTCCGACTTCTGATGAATCAGCTGCGCGTTCTGATGGTTCTTTGTTTTCAGCATCACCTATGTCTGATGAGTCAAGTTCTTCTTCAAGTTCTTTAATGACTGATTCTAAATCTAGTTCGTCCTCGTCATGCATATCCTCATCTTCCATATGTTCGCCTTCATCTTCCATATGTTCGCCTTCGTCTTCCATATGTTCACCTTCGTCTTCCATATGTTCTGCTTCTTTGACTTCTTCGTCGTCCTCGTCGTGCATTCTTTCTTTGACTTCGTCGTCATCCTCGTCGTGCATTCTTTCTTCAACGCCGTGTTCGCCTTCAGCTTCCATATGTCCGTCACCACTACCTACTTCACCTTCACCTTCACCATATTCTTCATTATCAGGCATTTCTTCTGATTGAATTTTCTGTGAAAGCATAGATTTTAAGCGTGGTGTGAACGCTTCCTCAAGAGCTATTTTAGCATTCTCTAATGCGGTTGCACGAAGTGCTTTAGCATCAGCGATTGCTTCTTTTAGTATGTCATCCATTTTATTTCTCCGTTGGAATCGTATAGTTATTCGGAACTATAATATAGTGTGATTAATTACAATATATGAACTGGTCAGGTAGACCGATATTGTGTTTACATATAAATATAAAATTATGAAAAAATTAGTCTTTTTTTATTGATTATTTGATAATTTTTTATTGTTGATTTTAGCTCTTTTTCTCATTTCTCTTTTTTTAATCGAAGGTTTAGTGTAGAACTCTCTTTCGCGTAGTTCTATCATTATACCAGAGTCTTTTACTTTTTTCTTGAGTTTTCTTAGAGCGTATTCAACTTTGTTGTCTTTAACTGTAACCTTTAACAATTTAACCTCTTAGTCTGTTTCGTTTTCTGCTGAGTAATTTTTATCTACATAATTGAAGAAGTCTTTTTTCTTATCACCTAATTCTGTTGGTGTAGAAACTCCAAACTTTTTCAAAGCACCTTTAAAGAACTTTGCGTATTTTGTGTCTTCTTCTGTGATTTCATCATCTTCAATAGGTTCTTGATAAGGATTCTCTTCACCGGTTTCTAATTCAGGTGTCTCGATATCATCTGATTCGTGTCCATAGTCGTGTGTTTCATTTAATTCATAATAACGACTTAAAACATTACCCATATCTTCATATAGAGCTTCTAGTCTTTGTTGAACTGATGATGCTTCTTCAGATAATTTATTGAAGTTTTTTGATAAATTTGTCAATTCTTTCATATTACGATTTACTGTAATTTTGTCAAACCAATCTTCTGTTTCTCTTAAAGTATGAACTTTAGCAGAGTTAGCAATATCTGAAAGTGTTTTTGCAGTTTCTTTTAAATCACCAGATTTATAAATTGATTTTCCTAATTTACCAAATTCTTGTATTTTTGATAGAATTTGTTCAGAACTTATTTTAGTTTCTCTTTCTTCATCACCATACTTTTCTTTAACCATCTTAGATAAAGACATATCGTTGTGAAATGCTGGTTTAGAAACAACACCACCTGCTAATGAGAATGAGTGTTCTTTCAATAAGTTTTTTAGTTTGATTTGTTTTGACATATTTTTTCCTCGTTAATAAATATAAAGTTTTTAAATTTTTCTATAATCTTGTGTTTAAACCTGTATGTTTTTTGAAAAAGGTAGCTAATTGGTCTCCATAAACTCCTTTTTCAGTAGCTTTAACTCTTATTTTACCAGCTCTTAATGATAAAAATTTCATATCATATAAATCCAATGATGTTAATTTGATAACAACATGCGATACACCTTTTGCGTTTCTCATAATTTTCATATGTAATTCATTTCTTGGTTTATCTATTGCTAAATTTTTTGCTCCTACCATATAAAGAAATCTATTACCACCTAATTGTTTTATTGTTTCTTTAGGGTTTAATCTTGCTTCATTTACTGATTCTTTAATTGCTCTCATTCCAACTTCGTAATATTTATCTGACTTAATAATTTTATTGTAAAGAATAGTTGCAGCTCTTTTAGATTTAGCTTTTTTCACAATTTTTTCTCTACCCTTTTCATCTTTAAGATATACTTCCCATCCAGAGTTTTTGTAATCTTCTTTTACTGATTGTTCTTTCATATCTGACATCCACTCTAAACCTGGAACTACGATATTTTTAACTTTATGTTTCTTTTTCAGTATATTTACATCTTTTACGAACTTTTTTAAGTGTGGTGGTAATTCACCTGTTCTTTCAAATTCAGCTCTCATCTTTTTAATTGCTGATGGCTTCATTGCTTCATTTACTTTTCTAATTCTTGATTTACCTTTTTCTGGGTCATAATTAAAGTTAGGTTCTTTTGGAAACCTTTCTCCGTTTTTAATTTTGTCTTGTCTGACTGCGAAAACTGATTCTTTTTTACTTGGTGCTAGAAAAGGAATTGTTCCAAATTTCTTTAATTGTGTTAACTCATTGCTTTTTATAAAAAACTTTTTAACTGGTTTTATTTTAAATTGTTTTTTCATTATATCTTTATATTTTTTTCCATCTTTTTGTAATAATGAAAATGCTGGTGGAAAACCTGGAACTTTTTTATTACGAATTGATATTTCAAAACCACCACCAGTTCCTCTATAAGACACCAATCCTTTTTTTACTATGTTTTTAATATTTTTTATTTTATGTATTGGTGTAAATGTTTTTTCTTGTATTGTAGATTCTTTTAAATCTTTTGTTCCGGTTAATTCATAACCCAATACTTCTGCGTTTTCTAATCTTTCTTTTTCAAATTTTTTCTTTTCTGTTTTAGTTAAGAATTCATCAGAACCAAATCCTTCGTTAGTTCCTTTTTGTATACCTTTTTGTGTTCTAGCATATTTAGTCACATTTTTAAATATATTTTTAACATCATCAAGTTTAGAAGCTCTCATTGCTTTTTTATAATCTGTTTTTAAACCTTTTTCTTCTCGTTTGATTTGAGTGTTAATCATATTTAAAAACTTTTTAAAAATTTTTTCAAATCTACCTTGATAACTACCTAATCTTTTAGAACCAACTAATGCATAATTGATATCAAAAGTCAATTCACTTAGTTCTTTTCTTCTTTTATTTGGTTTTTTATTATCGTAAAAGTTTCCATAAGTCATTAATTCTACAATACCTTTGTAAACTTTGTAAAGTTCATCTCTTTCTTCTATGGATAAACCTTCTTTATTTTTAAGTTTTTTAAATCCTGCTCTCATTTTGTTTGGAACACCTGCATTTTCTTTTAATTCCCTATCTTCTTCTCCGGTTCCACCAGGTGATTTTAATTTATAATTAGGGTCTTTAGCAGAAACAACATAACCACAACTTTCAACATAATCCTCAACCATTGTTCTGATTTTTTCACGAAGTGCTTGTTCTACTTTTTTAGGAAGTCCTTTGTGTTTTGTAGATGCAAATTTTTCAACATCTTTTTCTTTCATATCGTCTGCCGCGTCTTGTGCTTTTTTAGAAAATTTAGAAGCTGGTTGGTCTCCTTTTTGGATTGACCTTACAATTCCCATAAATTTTTGTTGTTGTTTTGATTGAGCAGGCATTATTTGTTGGCTCCCACAACTTCTCTTTTTTGGTTTCTTTTATTTGTTAAGTAATCCATATCTCTTATTGAATCTTTTAAACTTTGTTTTAATTGAAATCCACCTTCATTATTAAATAATTTTGAAACATCTTGTAATAGTCTAAATCCACCAAAACTACCAACTAACCTATTACCTATTTTTGTTCCTTTTGATTCTGGAAAAACTGATGATATTTTTTTATTATTAAAATTTTCAAATCGTTTGTATGCTTTTACAGCTTGTTTATATTTTGGAAACAATACTGAACCTAATCTAGAAGGAACTGCATTTTTAACTCTATTTGGTTCTTTAAAGTTTTTAGGATTACTTAAAGCGTTTGATAATTTTTTTATAGATTTTGACATTGGTTCTCTAATAAAAGGTGGTTTCCAATGTGCTAAATCGTAAACTGGTTTAATGTCTTCTCTGTCATCAAAGTCAATAGCAACATAATCTATTTTATTAATTATACTCAAAAGTTCATTTATTGCTTTTCTCAATGGAACATAATGATATTTTAAATTGATGTATCCATATAAAGTAGACTTTGCTCTTTTTACAGCAGGTTTCAATACTGAAACTTCGTTTTCGTTTAGTTTGTTGTTTTGGTGTTTTTCCATTACACTATTGAATGTCGGTAATGGTTCACCAAACTTTCTTTCCCAAACTTTTCCTTCTTTTAATAATGATTTCAATTTAATCATTTTCTTCTTCTACCATATTTGTTAAATCTATCTTTTAAATCATAGAATAAAGTTTTCAATACTTCTCTTTTTGAAAAACTTGTATCTCTAATATTACCTTTGTGAATACTTCTTGATAAATCTATTCTATCGTATTTACCATTTTTCATATCTGACATAAATATATCCATAACTCTTTTTTGTGCTTGTCCAATAATTTTTCCTGCTTTGTTTACACTATTTACTGAAATTTTCATAGCTTCTGGATTAGAATATGTTGAACTTCCCAAACTTGATGGTGGGAATGCTTCTCCTAAATGTTGTCTTGCAATATTTTTAACATCTAAACCAAATTCTATTACTTTTCTTTTAAATGATTGTTGTATATCTTTTACTGATTTGTTCATACCTTGTTTCATCAGTAATTTAGAAATAATTTTTACTTCTTTTTTAATGTAATCAATATTAGTGTTTATTGCACGAAAAGATGCGTCCAATTGTCTTTTTTCTCTTGGACTCATTTGTTCCGATAGAACATTTGAAGTATCACGAAATTTATTGAACTTTTCGTAAATACTTCTTAATTGTGTGTCTTTTGTTCTTGGCATTACATTCTTCTCTTTGGTTTATTTAAATAACTTCTTATTACACCAAGAGTTATTGTTATTCTACTTAATACATCATCAAAGTTTTTTTCATCTTTTCTTTTTGCTGTATGATGTAAATCTCTTGCTGTATGAATTAAACTTTTAGCGATTAATTCAAGTTTTTTGTCACCAAAAACTTTGATACCAGCTCTTCTTGAAAGAACTCCTTGTTCATTTAACGACTCATTCTTTTTTACATCTTCTCGTGGGTCAAAGTCACTTAAATCATATGGTTCTTCTGGTTCATCATCATCTTTTTCTGGTTTTGATGTTTTTTTAATATCAATACCAACATTGATACCCATTCCATCATAAGCATCTTGATAGTAAAAATCTTCAATATCATCAGCATCCATTTCTTCTCCGTCAGCGTCAAACATTTTTCCGTCTTTTATTTTTACTCCACCATCTAAATCATATTCACCTTTCATATCTTTAACATCATCTGCGAATCGTTGTGGACCTGATGATTTAATTTTTCCATCTTTAACTTTAGTTCCTACAGGAAAAGGTAAATCTTTTGTTATATCGGTTTCAAGGTCTAATGCTGCTTGTTTAATTTTATCTTGAATTTGTTTATCAAGTTTTTCATCTTTTGGATTTCCGTCGTCATCTAAATTATCTCTAAATTCTTTTCCTAAATCTTTAAATACTTTTGCGTCTGGATTACCTAATTTTTTTAAATTGTCTGCTGCCATATCAACATAGTAAGGTTCAATACCACCAGCCATTAGTGGATTTTTTATATTTCTGATAGCGTCGTTGTAATCATCTTGTGCTCTTTGTTTTTGTTTAGGGTCTAACTTTGGTTTATCTTTTTTAAATAAATCAGCACCTTTAACTTTTTCCGGTTTACCACTTGTTTTTTTGTCTAGTGGTTCTGCTGTTCCACCTTTAATGGCTTTATCCATTGAATCTTTGGATTTATAAACAACAACACGACCAGTTTCTTTTGATTTGGCTTTGAATTGTTGTTCTACTTTTAATTTGTAAGCTTTAGTAGTGTCTTCAAGTGTTGGTAAAGATTCTCCGAACTTTCTTTCCCATACTTTTGTTTCTTTTAATAGTTGTTTAAGTTTCATAGTTTTTCCTTTAATAATATCTTATGTAATCTATTGCTTTTTGTGATAAAATACCTCTACAATCATTAACGACATCAGCTGCATAACTATCTACATAACTACTAAGAGCCATTGATTTATCTTTATCTGACTCTTTTAAATAATAGCTATACTTTTCATACAATCTTGATGAACGCTGTGATATTTCACTAGCGGCTTTAAATTGATTACTATCAAGTCTGTCTGATGCATTTTCTCCGTATTCTTTTTGCACAATTTTGATGTATTTTTTCATTGTTGGACTTTTTAAATCCATAACTTCTTTCATCATCTTATCAAGATGTTTTACGGTTTTGTTAACCATTGTTTTAATCTTTTTTGGGTCGTTTTTCATTTTTTTAACCAAATCAGCATATCGTTGTCTTTGTTGTTTTGCAAATTCTTTGTGGTCAGTAAATTTACTCGCACCATATCTAGCGGCTTGTCTAAGTTCTGCTTTTCTTAGAGCTCTCATAAACTCACCACCTTTTTTCATATCAATGTGATAATATTCTAATCCAGGAATATCTTGAATTGCATTTAAACTTCTGTATCCAAATACATCTAGTCCAACCATTTGTTTTGAATAACTATCTACTTCACCTGCTGTTCCAATCTCTGCTCTATAACTTGAACCAGTGTATAAAGCTTTTCCGTCTTTTAATACTGCAACAAGTCTTCCTTTTGTAAGACCTACATATACTCTACCACTACTATAATAACCTTGTCTTACTTTACTTGGTAGGTGTTCAATTGATTTACCAGCAACTGCAATAACTAAACCTTTGTTTTTTGGTGTTCTTAGTTTTTCAATATGATAGTCTTCTATTTTATTCCATTCAACCCCATATCTTTTTGCTGTTTGTGAAAAGAAGTCTCTATTTAGACCACCATATCCACTTGCTAAATTTCTCAAAACATCACTTTTAAATGCTTCAGTCAACATCATTGACTTTTTGACATTTTTAATTTCTTCTTTGATTATTTGTTTTAGTTGTGATTTAGTTATTTTCATATTATTTCTCTGTAATGATATCGTGAATTAATTGTTCTGTTCTACACCAAATACCACAATCTTCTCTTTGTTCGTAAGCGTTTGATAAATCAACTGATTCGTTCATTGGTGATAAAAACGCTCCGTGAGTTGAAGGATTTGATACAAAGTCAAATGCAATTAACTCAAAGTCTGGTTGAACTTCTTGAGCTCCACTTTCACCAAGTGTTTCTACTGAACCTAATCCTCTTGAACTAATACCTAGTTTGATACCTGATTTAAATAATTCTTTTAAAATATTTCCACTTGGTGTTCCCAATACTTCTACGGTACCGACTAAATCATTTCCGTTAAAATGC
>TARA_R100001480_G_scaffold34929_2_pt1 | contig 11340 bp, 11 predicted proteins | sample TARA_R100001480 | Tara Oceans TARA_R100001480 (sample SAMEA2622212) | marine metagenome | biome: marine biome (ENVO:00000447); feature: mesopelagic zone (ENVO:00000213) & marine oxygen minimum zone (ENVO:01000065); material: "saline water (ENVO:00002010), including plankton... | reverse complement strand
TGCATTTGCTTGTAAAGTGCAAGTATGATTACCTTCATTATTCGTGCTAGTTGTACCTCCATTAGCTTTCCAACACCATGCTACATAATTTTTACTACTTGTATTAACAGCACCATTAGCACTATTAGCTAAAGAAAAACCATCTGAATCAAATGATGTAAGGTCTTCATCACTTGCACTTGATAATTCAGCTCTAGTGCTAGATGAATATAAAACTTTAGCACGACCTCTTGAAGAATCTATTAAAACATTTCCATAAGATGCTACGCTAGTTCTATCTTTTATCCAGCATAAATCTGGCTGGAATCCTAAATTACTTATACTTTGTGTACTACCATTACCAGAATAAGTAAGTATATTAAAATTTTTAGCAGGATAAGAATCATCAGTCTGTGCAGGGTCTATGTCATCTGATGTAGGTGCATTAGCTGAATTTAACGAAAGAAAATTAGTAGGTGGTGTATAATAAAAATCACCATAACCATTACCATCTGTAGCTGATGCAGAACCACTTGTTTTATTACCTGAAAAACTACTATCTTGTCCTGCATTAATTGTACCACCATTATTGGGAGTTCCTACAGCATAAGGTTCAAAAGCAGGATATATTATAGGAACATCTCCAGTCCAACTTGCTTGTTGATTACTACCTCCAGCAGGATTACCAGAATTAAAAAATGTTCCATTTTTACTAATCCATAATTTTTTATTATCATAATCTAATGCAAAACCAATTATATCTCCATTAGTAAAAGAAGTTACACCCGTGCTAGTAAGAGTAATAGTTCCCCATCTATCAGGGTCATCAGAACCTGAAGAATCATATAAAGTACCATTATTTCTTAATCGTATAGCACTAGGAGTCATACCATTTGTGGCACTACCTCCTGAATAAAATCCACCACCTTCATAACCAGAACTTAATCCTGCATATATATAACCACTTCCATTATCATGAATGTATATTTCCCAATACCATTTACCAGTTGTTATACCCATAGTAGCAATCGTTCCTGCTAAATCACTATTGCTAATACTTGATACTGTTGTATTGCCATTTGTTAAACCACTATAAGACCCCAAAGTTAAAGCATTCCATGTTGCAAAATTTGTATTATTTGTCATATTTAACTACCAGCTCCACTACTAGGAGTATCAATAGAACTGTGGTCAGCATCTATGTTATTAAGGGTGTAGGTATTACTATTCCCACTACTATCTGCACCTAATGCTCCAGATGCGAATTTGAGATGCACTCCATTTGTACCAAAACTCAAACCACTCGGATTCTTAGGAACAAGAACATTATTTTTAAATTCTGCAAAACTTGAATAATCTGTTGCTGTACCATCTAAAAGAACCATATCAGCCATATAACCATCTAACTCTGTTGAAGCATTGTACCTTAATTCTCCTATTTGATGTTCTGTTGTATTATTAACTTGTAGGTCAGCATCTTGAGACATCCAATTAGCTGTACTTGTAGTAGTAACTTGAACCCCATTTAGCCAAAATTTAACCCTATTAGTGTTTGTTGACTGGGTAGTGTCTACTGCTACGCAAAAATGATAAAAACCACTTATATCTCTCAAAAGAGGTGTCCAAGCAATTTTAACACCTCCATTTCCATTAAATTCAAATGCGTCATATGGGGTATTACTAGCAAGTATTCTTATCTGAGTATAAGTAGCACCACCATCTCCAGCATCAGCACCAAATAATACCATATCATTCCCAGTATTTCCTAAATTTGACCTTTTAAACCAGCAACTCCAAGTCCAAATCTTTCTATTTCCAGCATAGCTAGGTGTTCTTGTTAAATGGTCTCCAGCATTTTCATCAAACCTTAGAGAATTTTGAATGTTGTAGGAATAAAATCCAGCACCAGCACCAGCACCTCCAAACCATTTTTCATTTGCTACCATCAGCTAAAAGCCAGTTGAGGTGTTCCAAGCAGAATAGAATTATCTGCTTTAATTAAATAAGGCACTACATCATAAGCTGAGTTTGCACTAGATAAAGTCAAACCAGCACCCCCTACAGTTTCATAATCACCATGTAGGCTAACTGTTCCAGCACTTCCACTTGAGGGTTGAATAAATACTATAATACCAGTTTGTCCTACATTCCCAGCTTCCGTACTAGGTTGAGCAAGTGTGTTAGCTCCAGAACCTAAAGTAAGTAAAAAGTTTTGTGAGCTATCAAAATCTAGGGTTTTGCTTGTAGAAATCGTTGCTGTTTCAGTCTTTGGAATATTTACTTTATTTGTTAATATTCCAGTAGATACTAAAGAAACTAATGTAGAACTTGCTCCGTCAGGTAAAAGTAATTCATTAGTTACTGATGCAGAGTGTGGTTGTGATTTTACTATTTGTCCATGTGAGTTGCTTTCACAGTTAAACTGGATTGCACCAGCATTTGTGTTTCCTCTTACAGTTATATGTCCAGTTCCTTTTGCTTCTAGGTCTAAGTCAATATTACTATCTCCACCAGTTGCACTTAACTTTGGGGGATTGCCAGTAGCAGAGTTTGTGATGTCAAATTGATTGACTGCTGAACCAGTTTTTTGAAAAATTATAAGTTCATTTCCATCATCATCATTTATGCCATGTGCATCATCAAATTGTATATTGTTACTATTTGTATCTAAGTCTGCTGAAAGTTGTGGTGAACTGTCATTTACTAAATCTGATTGTGTTGCACTATCTATAAAGTTTATTGTGTTTGCAGATGTATTTACAGTTGCAAATGAAATATCATCTGAGCCATCAAAAAATTTAAGTTCTAAAGAATTAGAACCAGCATTTGTTGTGTCTAACCATAATGTTCCAGTAGTTGCACCACTTGGTCTTGAAGTGCCTGAGTGCATTGAGTTTAAAGCACCCAGAGCATTATTTAAATCACTCCTAAAGCTAGGAAATGATTGGTTTGCTATATTCATATCATGTTGCGACATATCTATTTATACTCCTTTTAAAATCCTTTTGCAATAAAATCAAATGTTTTTGACACTCCAGCATTAGAACTGTTAAAAAATGCTACATCAAAACCAGTTATTGCCTTGTTTGTTATTGTAAAATAATCTCCAGTTGCCATTCCTTGTGCTGTTACACCTACAGCATAATTAACAGTTTTGAATGGTTTTGTAAATGTTATTGATTTCGTACTTGTTCCAGAAACAATATCATTATCACTAAATATTCTGTCTTGCATATCAATAGTAACTGTAACTGCTGATACTACTGGGGTTGAAGCATTATCTCTTGAAATTAATACTACTCTAAATTTATAATATCTTGCTTCATATTCTCCTATAACAAAACCTCTAAAATCAGTAAATGTTGAATTATCATCACTAGTGCTGATTTCAAGATGAGCATTACAGTTGGCTGGTGTATCTCCATCAAAATTAGATGAAGTATCGTCAAAATCTCCAGTTCTGTTATCAAATAAATCATCTGGGTTATCTGAGGTTTGTGTCATTGAAGCTGTTATTCTTACAGTATGCTTTGCTCCAATATCTATAACATTTGCAAATTCATAATTCCCAGTTGAAACAAAATCAAAATTACTAGCACCTTGGTCAAAAAATCTATCTGTATCATCATCAAAATTTCCACTAGCAGAATCAAATAATTCTGTACTATCTAACTCAATAGCATCATCTATTAGTATTGTGTCAGTAAATGTTCCCCCAAAAGTAGGGTGTTCTGATTGTGTTGTAATATTATTGAAGTTTATAGCACTTGTAACATTTGATATTATAGCAGTAGCATTAGAACTAAAGTTTCCAAGTTTATCAACTGCTTTAATTAAATATGTTCCTTGTCTGGCTGGAACAGATATTGAGGTTGCTGGTCTTGATATTTTTTCAACCAAAGCAACTGAATTTAACCAATCAGCAGTTCCATCTGTTTCTTCAGAAAATCTTAAATTATAAAAAGCTAAATCTAAATCTGTTACAGCCTCCCAAGATAAATGTGCTTCTTGACCAGCCACATTACAAGAAAAGTCTGTTACATCTGATGGAGGTGCTATTGCTCCTATTATTTTTCTTTGAGCAGATACATAACTCGAAGATATACCAGCAGTACTAACAGCTTTTACTCGTACATCATAAGTTTGCTGGTCAATCACATTCAATACTCTATGATTTAATCCTGAACCTTGAGCATAGATAATAAAATCAGAATCAGCATTTAATTTATATTCTACTTGGTAAAAGTCTATAAATTTGTCTGGACTTGCTCCAACAGTTATATCCAAAGCCACAATAACTGTTCCATCATTATATTCTATAAGTTGGTCAGATAATGTTACACTTGCTGGGGGTTGTATAACAAATGGGTTTGGTAGTGTAGTTGTGGGTATACTTGCAACCTCTTGCTGTGTTCCAAAAGTATAAAAACTATCTTGATGTTCAGAACATTGTAAAGATACTGTGTGGTTACTGTTTACATTCATTCCTTGCACTCTAAATGCTTTTGCTGAAAAGCTTGGTGTTGCGTGAGTTATATTTACTATATCTCCTACTGCTAAATCTAGTGCAGTTGCGTCAGCAGTAAGGCTAATGTCTAAACTTGACCTAGACCTCCTTAAAATAATTTCAGCCATCTCTTGAGCCTGATATGGACTGGTGAGCATAGCAAAATCAAACCTACCTTCTAATAATAATCCTCCATCTGCTGTTTTCATAGTTGCGTGTTGGTCTGCACTATCTAATCCAGTTTCATCTACTGGAGGAAATTGTGCTGTGTCTGATTGATAGTTTTTATCAGGGTTAGTAAAGTTCACTATTACTCTATTATATCTTGAGTTTTTATTTTTACTTTTTACCGATATACCACCAATAATATTGTCCTCTGTAAGTGTTATAGATGCTGAACCACTTGTCTCCACTAATACATTATAAACACCTCCAGAGAAGTTTAAATAGGCTCTTGAACCCCTTACAAATTCTTTTACATTATCAATAGCTTTTTTTGATGTATCAACTACTGCGTGGCTATCCATTAAATCTATTTGACTTGCTCCACTATAAGGGGTGATATTTGCATCACACACATCTGTTGCTGTTTGCCAGTCTGCAAAATTACTATCAAAATAACTATTAGCAATACCCATTCCGAATCTGTCGTTTCTTAAATAGTCTAATAGTTGTAGAATAGGATTATCTGAATATTCCCAAGTAGAACTTGTATCTGCTCTATGGCTACCACTTCCTCCAGTTACAGTACTGTCTAAGTTTGGATTATAAACTTTTTTTCCTTCTACTACTGCTTGTACTGTTGGCAATGAACCAAACTTGTCTTGATTCCATTCAAACCTTATAGCTAAATAACACAACCCTCTTAGTCTATGGTCTGAAGTCCAAGAACTTAAAGTGGATAATAATGTTGATGCAGTTTGGCTATCAGTTCCAAAATGGGGTTCGCAAGTTATTAAACTAGCACCACTATAAAAATTTGCATCTCCACTTCCTACAGTTATTTGTGTGTTGTCTGCTATATCTCCTGACCATGTAACCTGATTGTCATTAATGAATATAGAACTAATATCATTTACTTCTCCTTCACTAAGAATAATAGCCATGTAAAGATATTGATTATCTGTTCCTGATGTTTCTAAAAATACAACATTCCCACCTACTTTTCTTGTACCATAAACTACTGGTATATGAGCATTAGCATTAAATTTATTTACTAATACACCTCTATTAGTTTGGTCTGCAAAATTTTCCCCATAATCAGGCACTTCAGGTTGTGGCACTAACCACCCAATAAAATCTCCAACTAAATCACCTACAAAATCTACTACTGGTGCTACAAAATCTACAACTGCTTGAAATGGATTACACATTAATTTAGTCTCCAGTTACCACCTAAACTTTGAAACCCTAGTTTTTTAAATACTGGGTCTATGTTTAGTCCACTTGTTACCGATAAATATATTGGCAAATCTTCTGATGCTTTTTTGATTGCATCTACTAAAGTTGCTACAAGCTTAAAGTTTCTAAAATTCTTTTTAACAAAAATAGTATGCAAATGAATACACTCACTTTTACTAAACCAATATTCTGTTTTACCAAAGATTGCACACCCTATAACTTGGTCTAAATCTAAATCTTTTACTAAGATAATTTTACCCTTCTCTAACATAATTTTAATAAAAGTATTTAATTTATTATTATCAACTTCTGGATAATTTAGTTCTTGTAAATCTACTTCTTTAAATTCATTCATTAAATCACAAACAATTTTAACATCTTTCTTTTCAGCATTGTATAAATGAATACTCACACTCTACCCCATTTAATATCTTTTACAGTTAGTGCTGAAAACTCCATTCCTTTATCGCCACTAAATACTCTTTGTTGTGAATTATCTGTTGTAGTTCTCCCATTAATCTTGCTAAAGTTTCCCCAATGAGAAGTAACTGTTAAAGCAATACTAGCAGTTGTTGTATTATCTTTTATATTAAACTCATCTATAGTTCCAAAAAATAATAAAAATGGGTCAGCTATTAAAGATAAACTACTATTTAAAAAACCTCTGTAAATATATACATCATCATTAATAATGTTTTCATTAAGTGCTACACTCACATAAGTTTGGTCAACTCCTGATAAACTTATTGCTAAAGTATTTTTTGTTGGTTTGTTTGTTTCGCTGACATCTGTAATGCTTTTTAAATGACCATTAGCCAAATAAGTTCTTGAACTGCCAGAGACACTTGAAGTAATATCAAAACTCGCATTTGTTAAATATACTGGTGTTCCAAACCCTATCTCTAATAATAATACTGGCTCTATAATGCCAGTTGCCAGTTCGGTTTTTACTGCACTTGTTAAACCTCTAGCCATTATAAACTCTCTATAACATCAAACTCATAAGTAAATAATAAGTTCCCATCACCATCATTTTGAGTTGTATTAAACTCTTGAACATCACTTGTTAGGTGTACTTTGAAAGGCACAGAATCATAAGTAACTCCACTATTATCAGCCAATGCAGTTCTTAATGGGGGTTCTATGGTTACTGTTGCTGAATTACTGGAACTGGTTACATCTGCCACAACCATATAAACTTTGTCGTGAGCAAACTTTAATAAATCACCAGCTTTTAATCTTCCAGCACCATCTCCAGCAAAACCATCTATTGCTATGGTTGTATCTGATGCACTATGAGAACCATTTACTAATAGTGTTCCAGTTTCATTTCCTTGAGCATTTAAATAGCTTGGCATAGTAATTGTAAAATCTTCTTGTCTTGACCTCTGCTTCATTATAAAAGCCATTATAGGTGCAAAGTCTGCTCTTTTCATTGGTGGATAGCTTACTGTAAAACTAAATCTTTGACCTTGTACTTGCCTTCTAAATGACTTGCCACTATCTGTTTCAGAAAACAAAGTCTTTTGATTGCTTTGCAAATTAATTGCTTCAAATCTTGTATCTGGTAAAGTACCACTCATATAATAGCCATTTTACCCTTCTCATTTACAGCACTATTAATCAGGTTAACTATTGTTCCTCTGCTGTTAACTAATAACTCATTAAACCCTCTAGCATCTACTGTACTTATATTAAAGTTTACTGTTACAGCTTTTGTACCCATTCCTAGCTTATCATTTGGTACTATAGTTCCAGCTTGGTCTGGTACAAATAATTCAGCACCCTTCTCACCTACTATGCTTGGTCTACCTACTGGGGGTCTACCACCTTTTTCAAATCCTTTTATTTTATTTACAAAACCCATAGCAAAAGCTAATGCACCTCCAGCAAGAGCCACATTTAAAGGAAAAGGAATACTAGCTATAGTTGTTACCACACTTTGAAATGCACTTATCATACCTTTTTTTATTGCGTCCATTTTAAATAATGCTAGAGACTTAGCAAAAGCCATTTTAACTGCTTGACCTATTAACATTTCTAAAAAACTCCTAACTACAAATCTTGCTAAATCACCAAAATTAGCTTTTCCAGTCATTACAAAATCAGCAAGTGTATTTTTTAATTTACCAAAAGTTTCTTTTCCTATGTCTTTTATTTGTTGAAACCCAGTTTTTTGAGCATTAACTGCTTCCATAAAACCATCTTTAAAATTTTTAACTGCTTCACCCATCAAACTCAAATTTGCTACTGTTTTATCTTTGTTTTCTGCTGTTACAAATCCCTCTGCGTTAGCTTCAATTATAGCTTGATTTATTTCTTTCATCATATTGACTATTTTTTCTTTTAAACCACCAGCTACCATTCCAGTTGTATTGATACTAAGATTTAATCCTTCAAATGTAATTCTGCCTGATTCTCCAGCTTGTTCCATTGCTTCTTCTAATTCTCTAATTGGTGTTTTTAATTTTTCTGCTGAACTTTTAAAATTTTCAAAATTATCCATCATTATTGCAAATCTTTCATCACTTATTAAACCTAATGATTTAAAAGTCTCTGCTATTTTTTTTTGTACCGAAGCCACACTATCTAATAAACCTCCAAACATTGCTCTTATGTGGTCAATAGCACCAGCAATAACACCTACAACTAATCTTCCCTTTAAACCCATAGCTAAAAACCCTATAATTCCAATAGTTGCTATGGGTTGTGGTAATCCTTTAACAAAATTAACAAGATTAGCTATAGATTTCCCTATAAAATTAAATACTGGCTGTAATGTATCTATAACACCAGCACCAAATAATAAAACTTTTAAAGTGGTGTTAGTTATAGCATCTCCTACTTTTTCAGCAAATTTTTCTATACTCCCAAAGTTATCTGCTAAAGATTTTTCAACTAATTCTGCACTTGTTTTCAATGCTATAAATGGAGAGCCATCCATTACTGCCATTTGAAATAAATTAAATTTATCTCCTATCATTGAAAGAGTACCATCAAAAGTCTTAGCCATTTCATCACTAGCACCCACTATTGATATTGTTCCTTCTCTAAATGCTTTGATGATATGTTCTTTAGATTTCTCTGCACTCATTTGAACACCAGCTTCAAAACCTAACATTTTTCTTACTGCTCTTTCTCTGAATAAATCAGCAGAATTTATACCAGCAGAAAAAGTTCTTTGTATTTGTTCGGCAGTTGTTGCAAAATCTAAACCTGATGCTGATGCTATATCTCCAGTTATTTTTAATATTTCATTTAATTCATCTGCATCTTTAGAAACTACAGCAAGATTTGCTGAACCTCTTTGTATTTCTTTAAGTGAAAATGGTACTTGTCCAGCAAATTTAACTAAACCTTTAAATGCTTTTTCACCTTCTTGAGCAGTAGAAAATAAAAATTTAAATCTTACTCTTAATCTTTCTACTTCTCTTGCAGTATCTAGGAAACCTTTAGCAACAAAACCAGCACCAAGACCAACTAAAGCATTGCGTAAGTTAAAAACAGAATCTTTTACTTTGTTTATTCCAGCAGTAGCAGACTTCATAGCTTGTCTGGTCTTATCTTTAGCTATTATGTCTATATTAACTTGTTTAGTTGCCATTTATCGCCTTGCTCTCTCTAATCGTTCTTGTCTTTCTCTTTCTTCGTTTTGAATCTCAAAATATGCTACCCATAAATAAAATTCATCAACTGACATTTCTAAAATTTCGGCAACTGTTTTATGTAGTTTTTCTGCTAATCCAAAAATATTATGTAATTCAACATTATTTTTTAGTTTTTTTTATTGTCCTCTATATCTTTGTTTTCAGTACCCATAATCTTTGTTGCAACATCTGCAATGATATTGGTATCAGCTTTTGTTTTAAAACCTAGAACATCTTGACCAGTAAACATTTTTTTTCCATCTTTCGTAAGTGCTTTTTCTATAATAACATCTATTAATACTAATAAATCGGTATTACTAGCACCTTTGAAAATCTTTTGCTTTTCCATCATATTAAATGGTTTACAATGAATAGCTTTTTCGCCTACTAATCCCCATTCTGGAACTTCAATCACTTTAGTGTCTAATGCACTAAAATGGTCTCTGATACCATCAAAATAATCAACTTTATTGTCAGTCATATACTATTTACACAGTACCGATTGTCAGACCACCAGTTCCCTGAATTGATACAGTTCTAGTAGTTACACCATCAAGAGTAACCCCTACTGACATTCCAGTTACAATACCAGTTCCAGAGAATTTTCTGTCGCCTGATTCATTTCCTTCTGGTAAAAATGCAAATGTTAACTCTGCACCTTGAACCATAGTCGTTTGCCCAGTATCAGTTTCATCAAAATTCATATCTATACTAGCAGTATATGTACCTCTACCAACTAAAAATGATTTCATTGAACTTCCTAATGCAGTATCTTCAACTGTGTCGTGTGTTGTGTCTACTGTAAATCCAGTAGCATTTCCTAGTGTTGTTCCTCCTATGGTTACAACTCCTTCTTTTCCGTGATGTGTTGCCATTTAAACCTCCTTTATTGAATATTGGCTATTTTTTATTATCTTCTTCTTTATCTTGTTTTACCACTTTTTCACTTTTCTTGGCAACTTTTTTTTCGCCAGTTAAAGTAAATCCTATGCTTTGAAAATGCTCAATGTGGTCGTCTGAACATTTAATTATATCTTCGCCTTTTTTCATAGTTACTTGTTTTGCCATTATGCACTCCCTCTTGTAAATTCATAAATTACTCTTGCAGTTATTCTAACACCACCATAAGGATATATAGTTCCCTCATCTGATGATGCTTCAACTATCTGCGTGTCTAAAGCATTTCCATTTCTAGTTATATCATTATCTAGTGTTTCTTCAACTACTTCTATTAATTGGTTTCTAACTGTATCTATGTTGCTGTCTGTACCTTTACCAAATGCTACAATTAAAAAATCAATAGAACCTCTATAACTTCCAGCACCAGTATCACCAATGCTAGATACTTCTCTAGTTTCATCTCCTGACTGAACAAATAAAGCTGGAAATTGAGCATCTGATAATTCTTCTACCTCAAATGGCTCTCTAGTAATCTTTTTAAACTCAATAGGACTGGTAACTGCATCAAGCTTTGTGATTATATCACCAGCTATGTTTTCTCTTTTGCTCATATTTTCATTGCTTTAAAATAAGTTGATGCAAACTCTTGTTTTATTTTATCTTCTTCTTTGTTACCAATAGAGAAAAAAGGTCTTATTGTTTTCTTTTTCCCAACTCCAAAAAAATCGTGGTATGATGCTTTTTCATTTTGGTCTTGACCTCTAAAAAATAAAGAACTTTTTAATCCTTTAATGTCATAAGTTAAACTTCTAAACATTTGTCCAGAATCTTTTAAATCAACAAAACCAGTTTGCCTTCCTCTTTTCTTTCTGTTTTTTACTGTAGGTTTTGCGTAAGCTTTCATTA